>JGI24021J15306_10006477_pt1 | contig 14096 bp, 10 predicted proteins | sample Ectturendosymbi1_FD_15306 | JGI IMG/M metagenome (IMG submission 15306) | reverse complement strand
TGTCGACGGTCGGACTGTTCGCAAACAAGCACATCACGTTGAATCACGAATGGAATATTACTGGGAATTACGCAGTAAGAATGCAAGAAACATGACAGCACTAATTTATTCACTGTAATGTGATTCTGCTTTGCTTTTTTTTGAGAAAAGCTGTGCAGCTGACCTAAAAGTTGACATGCAACATTCCAATATTGTTATTTCCAGTCAGGTTACTGCAAACTCAAATTCAGTGACCTGGAAACTTTACCCAAAGCAGTGGCCAAATATGAGTCCATCAGTGATTTTGAAAACATTTAATGGTAGACTTTAGGCAGTGCTCGAGAACTGGGTACGCCCCCTCTATCCAAGTTAAAGAAACAAGGATATGAAAAGCTTACAAATGAATTAAGAGTGCAACAAAAACCTCTAGGTTTGTTCCAACCTTTCGAAAAATCAGCCAACTGGGCTCTGTTTTCATGACCTTGCGATGATTTAGACTTGCACATATTTGTATTCAAGTAAATAGTCTTTGCGAAAGTGACGCAGTCGAATCACTCGGTAATAATTTTTTCTAGCAGGAAACCAATTTCATTCACGTAACTAGACGCATGCTGAGTCTTGAAATCTGCAAGCAAATGTTAAGTATACCGTTTTTCAAGACTTCGCTTTGAGTCGATCCGGATTGGCGGGGCGTGTTCAACCAATTGTGCCACTTTGCCGGTATGAAACAATTAATGACACACGTAATATCCGATGACGTTCTGTCATCGAAAGAAGCTCTTTCGATACAGTACACTTTTACACTCACTCACTCAAGTAGGAAAATCGTTCGAATTAGTGCAACTTTCATTTTGCACTCAATGCACGTAATTTATAACCCTTGTTGACTGTGACGTAAAAATAGGGTTTGTCTCCAAACGACATTGCCAGCCGGGCAGCCTGGGTTGTCTTTGTCAGTAGGGCAACCCAATTGACACAAGCGATGTCTTTTGTGATAAAATGCAGCTCTTCTTTGGCTGTGTAAGCAGTTCGGCGTTCTTGTAAATAGCTTTACTGTTGCGTGTCAGTTTGTCTTCTATGAATACGTGCAGCACTCTGGGTAAGTGGACTATCAATAAAATATAGGCCTAATTTAATGAATCTGTTCATCGTTTTGGTTCCCTGGTGATTCAAGCAGGAATAATGAAAGACTACCCTCATCAAAAGATATATGCAATGGATATAACTTTAATTTTTTGTAACAAACTGATTTTCATTTACTCTTTCCTTTGAAGTGGCAGAAAACTTCGTTTTCCACTAGACAATATTAGTGATGTTGCAGAAATCTTTAAAACTTTCATGAAAATAAGCTAGAAAAAACAGTTCATTTACGATTTCATCCTCATATGCGTGTAGGAGTTCAAGATAAGGAGACGCTTCACAAAACATACTTGGCGTCAAGTGGTTCAAAAGTGCAAAGAATATTATAAAATAAAAATTAATTTGGTGAAGTAGTGACCAAAAATTTTATACTTGATATTGGGTGTCATCTTTATTAAGTATACGCCTATCTGTTATAAAGTCAATAGCAATCTTTCAGTTTAAATAATCCAATCGTCCAATGCTGCAGACGTACTCCAGTAAGTCTTTGCTACTTCACTGAATAAAAACAGTCCTTAATGGAATTTTATAGCACAGTTCAAGTATGCGCCAGCTTGGCTTGAACGTGCTGCCCAAGTCATAAAAGTGCTAAGCCTTTCCTGCCGGAATAAAACACGATCAAAATTTGTGGTCAATCTTCTTTTCAGTTTACACGAATTTATAATCCCCAACAAGCAGTTGCGCATTAGCCTACCTACGTTTTGTAGCAACTGCTGTCTTCCAAACCTAAAGAAATGGAATGATGGAATCGCACTCTTGCTAATTAAAAATTAATATAGTAAACGTCAAAGACAGCACGTTTTTTGTTGTTGCAGAAACTAAAGCTTATACCCAGTGGCGCAACTGATGGGCAGAGGGAGAATCCCCCCCCCCCCCCACCCCCCGGGCAAGCTAAATTTAAAAACTGGCCTCCCACTTAGCTTATAATCCGGTTTTAGTATTCTTTCGGTTTTCAGAAGATTGTTGTTTTGTGCGTTTTTCGGAGTATTTTCCTGTGATATAGGTTTTAGTACAGACATCCTATCCGTATTCTCCATCATTTCTCAAGTTTTTTTTTTGAGTGTTGGTTAGTGGGCCCTCTGTATTGACCAGTGGGCATCTTTCAGCGAAGTTTTCCCCGTAGCTCAAACCTCTAGTTACGCAACTGCTTGTATCTGAGCCTGATTCTTGTTATAAGTTCTGTGAGTTGAAAATTTGTATAATGCTTCATGGTTTTAGATATCATTCCATTTTCTTTGGGATAGTTTCACCTAAAGTGTTTGAAACTTGTTAACTTGTCGCTTTAAAAAATATAGTTTCCTTTTTGGCTTTTCCTGAGCGCATCATGCGTCGTCGATTGCATTGCGGTCAATGTGGGTTGTGTGGACATGACCACAATTTTGATAAAACTGTCAGAAAGCGGTCTGAGAGTTCTAATTACAAGTTAGATTTCTCATTAAGATAAATATTTCAAGCCTGTTACAAAACTATATGCACCATGTAACCCGAAAACATCAAGGTGTCAGACAACTGCAAATACTCCCATTTTCAGCAATACTTAAAAGTCCGTGTCACAGCCTATGTCAGCAAGGTGAAAACGAAGTTTTTTGTATGGTGGTTCGCTCGTGCCGTGTAAAAGTTTTGTTGTTCTTTTCACAAATTTTTTTTCTCAATTTTTTGAAGAATTGTTTTTAAATTCCATGAGGATCAAGAACGTTCCTTGGAATAAACAGACTATAAGCGTGTCACTTTAGCACTGGATAACTCTGACATGAGAATCCAGCAGAACTGCACAACAAGTGTTATTACAAATATGCATGATCGATGACCTTTCTTAATGCTCGTGGTTTAGTAATCCACGTTTCATCTGTGATAGTTATGCACTGTACTTAGAGCAATCTAACAGCAGGGTGGACAATACAAAGTCACCTAATGAAAAGTTCCGCTACCTCACTTGCATTTTGTAATCTCTGCTTACCATAACACCAAACATGAGTTACAAATCGACTTCAACAAAGATCATGATGAACGGCAACAGACTTCGTTCAAAGAATACAAAACAACAAATCAGGGAAGAAACAAGATTAGCGATGATTTTTAGGCCTAAACAAAAAACTGTAGTAAAAACGAGCATTAAAGATACGAAGTTACAACATGGTTTGTCCGCAAATTCCAATTGAAATGACGTCTTTGGCGAAGTTGGGCGCAGTAACAAAATATAAATTCGTCATGAAAATTTTGTCGTAAAAAATATCTTCGCAAAATATTTTTCAAAAACCGTTTTTCTTCCAATTTCAAACTATTTGCCAAATCAAAGCAGTTTTTCAAAAACAAAATCTTTTTGTGAAAACTATGTACAGTGAATTTTGAATTTTAACAATATTTTACATGTGGCAGACGGATCGACTTAGCGTTCAAATTTTCAACTGTTTTATGCTGGGTGCTTCGTAGCAACTCTAGAGAGCACGATAAACTCTTAGTGATAATGAATCACTCTGTTGCGTGTGTGTATGTGAATGAAATAGTTGGAAATGCAAAGTATCTTCTGGGTTCAGTTTTTGAAATGTAAGTACCTTCTGTTCAAAGAAGTATCAAAACCCACGGTTGCAACTGCAGGTATTCAGCTGCATCACTGTCACCCTGCCAGGGTTTTGTCACCGTGTTTTCTAGCTAGGGTAATAAGCTTGGGCAAGAAGTTTGAAGACATTGCTTACTTTGTAGCTACGGAACAGCACACTAGCTGGATCTGCAGGGAAGCGCAGACTCAGCGATAGAATATCGTGATATTATGAAAATAAAGACCTGAGTTAGGAACTACTAAACACAAAACGCAACGTTCACATATTGTCCTTTCTTTGTTATGTCTTTGTCATATTTTTTTCCTTCTTAATTTCGATTCCTTGCTGTTTTAAAGATCTCGTTCATTCATTTTCATACCCACTTTTCTACTGGTGAGGTTCGCGGGGCAGGGCACTTAATGCCTCATGGTCAACAACAATCTCAGATAGTTCTGCTGACTCCACACCAAGACGGGGCCAAGCAAGACGGGACCAAGCAAGGGCATGTTTCGTCGCAAACAAATTTAGAAACAATTATTTTGTACAGCTGGCATTCAACCAAACAATTTCAAATTCGAAAAGCTCCCAATTTCAGCATCTCGTCAATCAACTGAATCGAATCAATATCAACTTTGTCAAAAGTGCTTACAGCATTTTTTGCAAAACAGCCCAACAGTCAGTTTCATGGCGACAAACTCCATTATTGTTTCTCTGCATCATACGTGAAATTTTTCTACTGCCCCAACGTTTCAAAAACTCCATCTCATGATCGAAAGTGCGGCGACTGAGAAACAGGAAAACAACACCCTTCTATCCATTGCACAGAAAACACGTTGATTCCATCCGATCCCCGCATAGAGCAGTTTTTTCGGAAATTAGGGACCGCCGGTTGCAAATATTATTGAACGTTTACGAGTGAAATTAACCTGTCTCATGTTCATTTTCTAAACCCAAATCAAAAGTTTAAATTCATGCTGCATTGAAGCTCATAATTTCATCCTTGGAATTTCGCCCTATTTCATGAACTTTTTGCCTGTCAACGTCTGTATCTGCCTTTTTTTCACTTCGCATTACTCTACACTTGCCACCCCACCGACGACTTGTTTCTGTGCAAAGTTCAATTGTTATTGCTTCTTCGTCAGTTCAGCCTCCAGTTAACAATCGACAGCGGCTGAAAATTATTGAACTTTGATTTCAAACCAACAGCAAGAGCTCATCAAGCGTGACGAGTCTGGGGATTCACCACAGAAGATATTTTCATTTTGGCGATAACTTTTGTGTTCAAAAAACAATTTCTTTAACCAGCTTGAAACAGTTTCTTTTCAGAAAGTGATGATTGCTCCTCATGCTCGTCCAGCAGTTGTTCATTAGACACAAAACACAGCAGCACTGGTCTGAGGATAGACGGCCTTCAACAGCAGGGTGTGCGTGCCATGCAGAAATGTCTGCTTAAAGGCTACGATTTTTTACAAGAATGCCCAACTCGAGGTAAAATGTCGACGTTTTATTTTTTGGAAAAAAACAGTGATCTGCTCCAGTTTGAATTAATCGTTAAAATTGTTTGACTGAGAAATAAAGGCCAGCATTCTTGCTACACATGTTGCATCTACGTCATACAAAGCATGTGTGGCTAAAAAGTAACCACTGCTTTAAAATCAAATAAAAATGTGTGTTTGGACTGCTTTGTCTTATAAATAATATCCCAACGAAGTATATAGATATTTTTTGCGTTGCTGTGCTGCTGCTTTTACCAACTTCGCTTCGACACGACAGGTCAGGTTTTTATTTTTGCGCAGGATGTAAAACTTGTGGAAGTGAAGTGTGGGTTAAAACAGCCCAAGTTTATAACCTGTTGTTTACTTATGGAAAAAATACTACCACCCTTAGGTACAAATGTTGATTAAACCAAAAATGTTACTTTTATAAAATCATTTCATATCGTAAAAGTTTCAGGTTTTGAAAAAGATTGTAAACTGACGTAAAACATGCACGTACTTCCTACACCATGAATTCTAAAAACTATTATTTAAACACAGGACACTGTTTATAGTTCAACATGAAAATTGCCTTTAGCAAGGACAAAGTAAATGCATGTCTTTTGTTCGGAACATAAGTTTGCTCTTCAAACATACGTGAAAAGGCGAATGACTGAACGGATAAGATTTCTTGTTTCAAAGACTTCGTTGCCAAAAATTATTGGGTACAAAGTAAATAATGGAAGTTTTAGAAAACCTTATATGAAATGTAAGCAGCATAAAACATAAAATCATGTTTTTGTAGGTAGAGAAGGATATTCATCCGCGCTGTTGATGCTGAAAAACTTAGCATAGAAATAATTAAACATGTTACTTGCATCTTAGGTCGGAAGACTTGACATCGTTTAAATCTGTTTCTTTGCTTTGTAATTTCCAATAGAACTTTGCATAAAATCTAATAATTACTCATTAAATTTAACGAAAATAACTTAAAATACAAAAAATATTTTCAGGTTATTGGATTCAAATCCATTTACCAATTTTATTTGCAGTGTCTCGAAGAACAGATCCAAGTACAGCCTGTGCAGTTGCAACCATTAACAGTCAGTGTCCTCAGCTATTGCAGCCAATGAAGTGTCACTGCAACATGCCTGTGTGCGAGTGCCACTTGCTCGGTATCGCCGACCAGACCACGACGTCCGACACCACTGACCAAACCAGCAACGGCGCTTGTGTGCTGAAGCTGAAAAAACTCTGCAAAGGAGGCCGGAAAACAACGACGGCATCGACGCGCGTCGAGAACAAATGTTGTTTGCTGAACAAGAACTCGCCAGCGAGCAGCAAAGCGAAGAGGCCGTGCAAAAGGATGAAGCTCAATAAGTCAAGGAAAAGTAAGTGGGCGAAGAAATCAATACAACCAACTTTACATGAACGGTAGATTTCTCTCTATTTTTTTTTATATTTTTCTAGAAATTACTGCGAACCTGTAGTTCTGTGTGTCTGTTTGGTTTCTGTGTCCGTAAGTCAACTCTCTGCAGTCACCCCCTTTATCCTTTACGCCTCGTGATGATTGTCTGACTGACCAGCAATAACTTGCTCCTTGCCGGGAAAACATAATGTCAGTGTTCGTTTACAGTTTATGATAAATATTTACGTTGTTAAAATAATCAGCTGATGATGCGACTGAATCACAACTGCAGAGACTTGTTGGTGAAATGTTCATCTGCACAAGTTCGAATCAAAGTTATGAAAGCAGAGCACGACAGGCAGGTTGCTTCGAAATCATGGATCACGGAACAAAAATCAGTGGCCGTGCGGAAAAAATTCAACATTCCCTGCGTTTGTTATCTTGCCACAGTTGACTGCTACCACCGCAAACAAAAGTATCATTCGACCAAGCACCTTGTCGCAAAATTATTTCAGGATCGAATCAGAATAAACGCAAACAAGAGGAACATGACTGCGGAGAGCTGCGACGTATGCTTCGCGAGCACGAGGCGTCGATGGATGAGGAGAGTGGCGGCAACGAAATATCTTTCGATGATGCCGACATGGAGGCTGTCACGAAGACTTTGTGGAAGTGTTGTCCTTGCATTCAAGAATGTCATAATGGAGGTTGGTTCCAGGACTCTGCGTTCCTCGTTTAACCATAGATCAGATGACAAACAGGGCATGTCCTAGAATCTTTTTTACAGCTTCATAACCCTGATAACATTTTGTAGGTAAAGTGTATAGAATGTTTGGGAGCAATAAAATAAGCCTTTTTTTGTTTTAGGTGTTTAGCGAATAGTTTTTACAGTATAATCATGTATAGGTGCAATTGCTTGTTTTGGGTGTTCTCAACATCTTCTTCTAACTTGTGTTGCATCTCCGGTGGGTGTCCAAAAACCTCTGACAAAAATACAAAAAAGCCCAAAGATATTTTTTATTTGTTGTGTATGTGATGTTCACAATTATTAACTTTACGCAAAAAGGAAATCAGTCTCATAGTTTTTATCGCTGCTGGAAATGAACGCTGCAGGCTTTTCTCAGTGTTTCTGCCACTGCTCGACAGAACCCTTAGAAGAAATCGACTACTGAGGGAATCAGGTCAATAAGTGCATTTTAACTCTTTTCAAAAGTTTAGTAGAAAACTGAAGTGCGCGTAATTGTCAATAGTCACCTGAGCCAGGTGTACGTTTGTCATGCTTCGTTTGTCACGCTTAAAATAAACCAATCAAATGCCCGTGATCAAATCCGTGGAGCGGAAATGTTCAAACCAAAATTTAGTTGGAAGTTGTGAAATTTTATTTGCATCTGATTAATACAACAACAACAACATGTCATTCCATTCGTTTTATTGTTCCTATTATGAAACCCCGCTCCATTTATACAGCGATTGCTGGGCCCGCGTGTATGCCAGGCATTGCCGGCGGAGTTATAACAGTAAGATGTTAACAATCTGATGCAGGCAGTGCTTGACTGTATTCACCCTGTTTGACCGACAACGCAGGCAGCAAACAGTCAAATAATCAGATTTTCCCATTTTTCAATCAATCATATTTTTCAACTCAATCATGACTTTTTAACAGCTTTCATAGATGCATCTGCATTGTGACTCACAATCTGTTTTTATTTCTCAGATCAAATAAAAATAGTAAAGGACAAAAAGAAGAAAAATACAGGTGAGTTACTTCCGCTGATTTTAGTTAAACTTTCAAACATTTGAACTTCAGATATCATGATTGCGAAGATGTAATGACTTAAAGTCTCTACAACAGGACAGGATTTGCAGTCAAAATTAGGTTTGCGTACAAAGCAAAGTTGGAAAGTTCCCAAAAACCTTTGTCGATGGTAAAGAACTTCAGATTGTTTTGTATTTCAGTTTTGTATCTACACAAGAACAACTCCCTTTTCTCCATACTTTCATTAATGCAGAGAATGTTTTGAGAAAAGCTGCGAAGTTTTGTTTGTTTTGTCACTATTTCCTGATAAAACAACCTTTTTGAAGCTCTCCTGTTGAAAAGTAATAACAAAAGAAAGAAGTTCACTACCGTTTGAAATGCAAGCTGTTGATATGGAGGTTTTGAAATTAGAGCTGCCTTTCCTTCATTCCTTGTTAAATTTGCCTGTTTCAAGAATAACTTTAAAAATCTTCTTTCGACGTGCGGCAAACTTGCGCTTGCAAGCAAAAAGGGTCCTGGAACTTGATTAACAAGATGTGTTTTGGAATGTAATTGTTTGATGCAACAGTTGGTTGAACAAACTTTGTTTTTGTTTAAGTTTATATATTCTTTCTTCGTTTGAGTTTCTTCTGTTTTTGTTTTGAAATTATCTGTGATGACAAAAATTATTTTCAAAGAGGAAGGATATTTTGTTTTAGACGACGATAAAGACACGAACTATCAATACGTGATCCTGAACGACTGCGGCGCCAGCAGCTGCAGCTCGAGCAGCCACTGTATGTATTGACTCATTATTGCGATATGGATTGACGTCTGCATTGTCTTATACAGAAAATTGATGCAATGTTAGTGGTACATCAAACGCATTTGCTAAAGTTTGAAATCTTATGTCACGTATCAGAGTGAACATCTTTGAATAAAAGGAAATGAAAATTATTCACTGCTGTATGAAAAACATAATTGGTGATTAAATTTATGTACGTTTGTATAAAGTATGTGTTATCATATAACATGCATTTGATCATACAATGCATGTGTGATCATACAGTGGTGTAATAGCTAGGTTGCAATGGCACCCCCAAAAGTTTTGATTTGTAAAACATGTGTGTAAAATCTCATGACATTTGGACAAAAAAGCTTCGACATTTTAAACAATATCAATGAAATTATATTTCCTTGTTATTGATGGGTTTATAATTAACAGTTTATTGTGTCATAGAAAATGCATTTCATAAATACAATTTTACACACTTTTTCAAGTATCTTCTTGTTTTAGTTTGCTAGAGTTGATGAGTAACTGACTCACTTAAATGTTTGGCTAAATAACGCATTTCATTCATTGTATATTGAAGCAATCAAGTATACTGCAGGGCATCTACTTCATGTTCGTAAGGTCCATACCACGCAAGTACTGAAAAGCTGTTTTTTTTCATTTTAACTACAGTGTTTGGATGAACACGTTTCGCAATTTGTTTGTTGCATATATGTGCAATTGACTGAAGCGAGTGGCGTGTCTGACTGATATTTTGACCCTTGTCTGGCTGATATTTTGACCCTTGTCTGGCTGATATTTTGACCCTTGTCTGGCTGATATTTTGACCCTTGTCTGACTGATATTTTGACCCTTGTCTGGCTGATATTTTGACCCTTGTCTGGCTGATATTTTGACCCTTGTCTGACTGATATTTTGACCCTTGTCTGACTGATATTTTGACCCTTGTCTGGCTGATATTTTGACCCTTGTGAGACTCGCGGCGGGGCCTTCCGAGAAGGAAGCAACTTTAGGTCTACCTCAACTAGTTGTGAGGTTCCTTGCTGACCGCAACATTGGAATGGGAATGGAAAATCTGAGAACCTTGAGGCAGATGTAGCAATTTGGTAGAGGAAAATATAATGTACCAAAAGCTACAGAAAAGAAGGTTTGTCGCATAAATGTTTTTTGGGCAACATTGGAGAAGCTTGCAAAATATCCTTTGCACGACTGCACCCCCAAAAAATGCCTGCTACTACACCTATGTGATCATATCATAAGTATGTGATCATTTAATATAGATGTGATAAAAAAAAAATAATTTTTTGTTTTATTCCGAAATGTCCTCTAATCAAGGTTGTACGTGATTTGCAGCTGATTGCGGGGAAGATATTCACCACAACAGTTTCTGTAAGTGCTTTGCAGTTCAGCTGAAATGAGACCCGGGTTTTTGCATCATTTTTGAGTTAATTAACTGCTTTGATGTGACATCTATTTCAAAACAAATTTTTTCAAACATGTTTTTTCCTAATTTTGGTTGCAACTAAAGTCTGGTCGTTAAATGTTAGAAAGGGATGATTGTATAATTGTAAACATTGTCCATAATTTGAAAAACCCAAACAAACCACTTTGCTGAGCGTTCATTTTATTAACTAAGTTTTTTTTCAGCTCCTCAAGGCCATCACCATCATCATCATCATGGCTCTCATCATCATCATGGATCACATCATCACCATCATGGATCACATCATCATCATCATGATCCCCATCACCACCATCACATTGAGATAATCAAACTTCCTGAACCTGAAAAACCAGCTGCCGAAGTTAAAAAGCCGGAGCCGCCACCCCCTCCACAACCTATTGCTATCAAAATACCGCATTATCATCACAACCCCCACCACCATCACCATCACCATGGTCCCCATCACCACCATCACGGGTCTCACCATCACCATCACGGGTCTCACCATCACCATCACAGTTCTAATGAATACCTTTCTGAGTGTTGCTCATTTCATGAACCACACTTTCGTTCCGATCCTCACAACCATGATCCAAATCATCACGACCCATTTCATCATGATCACTTTCACGACCCCCACCACACCCACGCACCGAGATGCTGCTGCAGGTCTCAGCCCTGCACTTGCCCCATCGTGCACTGGAGCCTGCCCAAGCTTGACTGCCTTGACCCTGCTACGACCCCGTCTTCCTTCATGGATGAGTGCAGCTGCCCCGATCACTCGTGCATGACACATAAAACAAGTAAGTTGAACGCTTGTTGGTTCTGGTTGGCTCAGGAAAAATCCATTGTGGATTTTCTAAGTCAAGCATAAAACCTTATATTGAACTTTATACTTCAACTCGTTGTAAGCGAAAGTTCACCCAGCATTCCCACGCAACTGTGTTGATCATCCAGCAGACTGCAACCTCTTCAAAACAATAACCTTATTAAATTCGCACTAATTCGGCCATTAACTTTAAACCACGATAAAAAATTATGAAACTGTCGAGGGGCGCCCGACGAGACAACCTGTTTAACAGGTTTTTTTCGGTGTCCCAGTGCCTTAGCTTTAAATTGTATCAAATTGTTTAACGTTTGCGCCAATAAACTCTCTCTCTCATCGCTCACCGATGTCGCCGGCCTTGCGTTGCAACCACAATGCGCCGAGGTGATGACTCCACACTTGTAATGTCAGCAGTTAAGTAACGATTGTGTTGTGACCGGACGAGCAACAACAAAATGGAGGCGATGACGGTTTCACAGAAGACGTAAATGCAGTCTTGTTTAAGAAGAAGTGTAAGTATTCCTCCATTTTTGAAATGATTTCATAGATGAGAAATTACTGGAATGCTTGGCTTTGATTTGGCTTTTAAAAACTCTTATCATATGCCCTGGCAATGGTATGTTGATTCTCTATCATAAAAAAGTGGCGCACGAGGGTCTTAAAGGGTCCGGAACGGCCCCTCTTATCCACCACCCCCCTGCTCATGTTCACGATTTCAGAGATAATTTTGTTTTTACAGTCGATCAGTTGGACGATCACGACCCCGACGTGAAGTGCTGCATGGATGAGAAGGATCGGTGAGTTTCACATCAAGTCAGGATCACCAGACGACTGCATGTGTTCGTTCGACAACGAAAATCCAAAAGAAAACTGAAAAATGAAACTTGAGAAGAGCAAACTCGCTGGATCTCCAGGACCTACCAGCGGTTGCAGATGATGATGTGACGTAGCGCCAATAAACAGGCCGAGCTCCCAGCGCGGAATAAAACATTCTGTCTCGTCCATGGCTTGGTCAGGACAGCGCCAGGACTGTGTTTAGTAGATGTCAAAATAATTTTCACCTTTTAAGAGTGTAACTCTGATTAAAACTCATGAGTCAATTCATTTTCAAGCTAGCGGTTTCCTAAACTTATTGTTTTTCCACAGCATGATACAGTACACTGTTAGGTATTGGCATCTTTGTCTGGCTATTCATACTGGGTCTAATCCAGGAACTCGCCCTCCAAATCTGGTAAATCACAAAATCGACCCCTTGACACATAAAATTGCCCCACGTTGAATATCACTGCTATAGAAGATTAAAGGTCGGTGGTTCCATCATTATTACCTGCAGTGTTGCGCTGCAACGTAATGCTTGGTGCTGGTCTTCTTTAATTTTTTGTAAGGCCAACCAAACATTGTCATCTGGCGTAACAATTCGTCTGCTTCAGAACATCTTTGGATGTACAGATATTCCTGCAACTTTTACTGCCTTTAGTTGTGAACTCATGAGGAAAGCTTCTTTCTACGAGTTATACAAACCGATCACAGGATAATAGGTTGTGTGAAAGTTCAGCCCGTTAGTCTGACACTGGAATGTATCTGGGTTGAAAACTCCTACCCTCAACAGACGTGTGCCAGGTGTGGCGTGTAGATGTCCAAACGAATGGCGGTCAGCTCGTCTGGAAAACGACCAACTTTTAAAATTAAAATGTCTCCTTCCGAAACCTCGTACTCGGGGTGCCTGTCTTAATACTTACAGTAAGCACAAAACCCCCAGTCTATATCGTGCGGATAACTCGGACCCACACGCTTTACATCGTCCAAGTTCATCAGTGGGCAACTAGGATGAATCTTGGCCTTACAACAATCAGTTAAAAACAGGTTAATTTTATTAACTTTTTATTCTGGAGTATTAAGCTTCTGGTTACGAGATATCAGAGATGCTACCATGCACCTGCGTCAATAAAGCACAATACAAACGGATACTGCGAAACACGAAAGACAAGCATTCCCGGTTAAAATGATTCCCAAGAAGAATCGCAAGTCAGGCGCAAATACGCTGGTGCTATTCTGTTGAACTCTGACACACGAATCCCGAGTTCAAAATTGCACAATTTGAATTATCCCGACACTCAGCAAACAACACAGGCAAGCACAGTTAAAACAATCAAACACAAGCAAGCACAGGTGTGCCTTTTGAGATGTTTTGGCTCTACTTTAAATCAAAATTTAGTAAATTTGGACAGGTACCTAATTTGAGGTAAAACCAGAGGTGAAAGTAAGCCGGAACGACCCGGAACGCCGTTCCAGTAAAAGAATTATTGCCGGTACGGCGTTCCGGTTAGAATTTCTAGTAGGTTCGTATTGTAATGGTACAAGTACCATCACATGGCGAAATGATGAGATAGTCACCACAAGTAAATATCGAAGCTAGCTGAAAAGTATATAATACCGGGCAGACCTAAGAAGCATAGAGTGATCATGGCATGTAATCTCTATTGCTGCTCTATCGTAGAAGGCTTTCCCCGTGCAGCGCTTGCCGCCACGCAAAAGTATTATGATTATTTCCTGAGCAAGGTATCATATGAGTGCAAGCAGGGGGCGGAGCCAGACATTTTTATTTGGGGGGGCCACTGGAGGTGCCAGTTTTGCTACAAGGGGAGCTGTCAATGGTCTGTGTAGGACTTTCAGAAAGAGACCTACTCTGCCTTTAAAAGGAGAACCTCACTTGATTGTACAGCGTTGAACGTCACATCATTATGTTTCGCCTTCGTGAC
>JGI24021J15306_10006476_pt1 | contig 14097 bp, 9 predicted proteins | sample Ectturendosymbi1_FD_15306 | JGI IMG/M metagenome (IMG submission 15306) | reverse complement strand
CAGTTGGCTGGTCTCGTTGCGCGATGCCTCGCGGACCATCGACAGCGGCGCCATGAGGGTCTGCGACAAATATGAAACCGAATCAGGACGAGGTCGAATGTGTACGAAAGACCGCTTCTATTAAAGGCGACTTCTTGTCAGTGTTTTTTAAAACCCACTCTGACTCTTAACCAGGCTCTTATACAACAGTTGGTGAATTTCTCAACAGCGGTTTGTCTTATCCATTACCAAAGTTTCTGAACTTGCGGTAGGTTTGCTAACCATGCGACTGTCGCCCAATGATTAATTACAACAAGAAACAAGCTGCCGTTTCTCATCCGCCCCGCGATTTCGTGACGCATTTATTAACTTCGTGAGATTCCAAAGCGGAGAAAAGTCGCGTGTAAAAGATCAACAAATAAAGGTTTAGAAAATTTTTTAGTCATCATTGCTGTGGATAACAACTGTTCATAAATGTTAAGTCTACCTTAGTTTTAAAGTCTTCGTTAAGCGTTCAAATAAAAATCAAGGTAAAAATGTAATGATTTTGTTCACCTTCGGCCTTTGCTGGAAGAAGTCGGCGGGTGGGGGTGCTTTGCCCAACAAAGCGGCCGAATCCAAAACCAGAAGCAGCCTCTCAATCATTGTCTGTCGCTTTGTCTTCACTTCCAGTTCATCCTCATCCGGGGACTCACTGGCGACCTGTGAGTGACAAAATTAAGCACCGGAATCTGTTCACATCGGTTCAAACGTGCCGTGGTGCGATTCAGAAAACAGGGTAAAATGAAATGATGCGTGGAAGATTTTATTAACTTTTTAATATTCAGTAGAATTCACTTATAGCGATGCTTTTTGTCGGTCCCGCGGAATATTTTGTTCATTCAGCAAGTTTTCTCCTCCACAGTTTTAAGTGTAAGCCTGGCTATGTGGAGTCGCCACACATCTTTTGTGACCGAATAGGAAAGCAGTTAAGTTATCGACGAGCCGTGACGGGTGTGACGTAACAATGTAATCAAGGTTGCGTCATCAGCAGGAATCGAGGCAAATCGTTACACGACTTTTAAGGTACTGTATTAGGGATTGTAGCGACTGTATTCAATTTGATCGATAGTCTTGGAGGAGCAGTGCGCAAAATGTCGAACAAAAGAAGCAGTATTGCATATTGGAAAAGGCATGACATCGTTGCTTCGTCCAATAACGAAAATGGTGTGAAAGTGCCAAAACTGGCAAGAGAAGAGTCGATATTCCAACAACGACGTTTACAATTTTGAAAAATAAAGACAATTTCTGACTACGAGGCAGAACGTAGCAGCGACACAAAAAGCGGCAATCCTGATCGAAGAAGACTTACATTTTTGAATTAAAACGACATGTCAGGAATGATATATTGTATTTCGACTATAATGACAGTTCCGATGCTTTTGCCCGGTCCCATGAAGTGACGTTGTAGGAGAATTCTACTGTACCTTTCCAACATGGCGGCAAAGAACTAAGATTGGTCATACTGTTTGTGTCCATGTGTTACTTGTGGATGTAGAGTATAAGAAGCCCATCTTCAATTACATTGTATGCGCGTTGGACTATTCTTAATTGGGGCCTTCTGGAAGGTGGCGACGACTGATGTCATACAAATTAGCACGACACGTGCTCGTTACATTCACTGAGAAGTCGTTCCAATTCATAAACATTAGTTTATACTCAATTCCCTCGATATCACGAACAAAACCAGTCACAATGACACTAACGAAAAAGGCAGCGGTGAAGTTATCTGACCACACTCCCATTACATATTTATCGAGTACCTCACTGGCCTCGTGTAATCTGAAAAACGGGATTCAGGCGTTTTGTTCCACTCATACGTAACAATAACCAATTCTCAACGCCATAAAAAAGAATGCTCATCGTCAGTCACTTCAATCCTTCGCGCTCATTCTTCTATAGAGATCTTTTTTCAGCGGCACAGTAAAAAACGTGCGTTGAACCAAAACAAATGTACAATACAAATATAATTGCTTACAGAAATGCTGGAAATTGTCCTTACAAAATTTTGGGCCTCCCCGAAATCGGGGGCCCTAGACTTAAGTCTTTTTAGCGCAATGGTAAATCCGCGCATGACATTAGACAATGACCGTTTGGTGGAAGATGCAAATAGAGTATCATTTTCAGCAAATGTGAAAGGCTCACCGAAAACGCAAGCTTGAAAGTAGGAAAACCCCTCGTCTTCCTATAAGTTGCCAATAGACGCAGGTGCTAACAACATTGTTTAAAATAAACATACAAAACACTCACAGTACGCCACAAGGCATAACGTCTCAACGGGGCTAAAGACAAAGATCCGTCAACCAGAACGTTACTGCGTCATTATCGATAAGGCCAGACCTACTGCGATAACTAAGACTGGTTTAAGTTTAGGATTCTTAACCATGGATTGGAGAAAACAGCATTTTCTTAGAGTGAAAGAAGAAAAACTCAAGATTTTCAGTGCAATATTGGCAAACCTGGTGGTGCACAGAAGGAATGCCATACTGTTTTCTTTTAACCCTCAGATGCACAAACAACAACGACCACAACTTTTGACTAATTACAACGCAGACGAGGGACCCCAGGGTTGGAAAAAGCACCACTGGCACAAAGGAAGCTATGTCCCAGTATTGACTGATACTGCTGACACCCTATTCATACAGTTTCCCAACTTTTCTTAAATATTAATTGGATGGACGGGACGCAAGGAAAATCTAGCCGGAATTATTTTGGTTTCATAGCTGATGTTTTGTTTCAGATGCATTGTAACACTTGAAACTTATGCAGTAATACATTTTTGCGCGTAGAACTTCAACTTTCAAGTACAAGATTCTCAATGCAAGGCATTTTGATTTCAGTGTGCAGGGCTTTTCTCTTCGGAAGTTTGGGAAGTTTCACTAGTTTCTTTAATTTAATCTTGCTCTCTAAGAAAAAACTGACCTGTAAAGCAGGACAGACATTACCAAACGTGATCTGGTCACGCAGCGAAAAACTAGAATAGTAGTCAAGTACGAACTATTTTAGTATCTGCCGGAATTAGCTCATTTCCGACCGGAACCAGAAATAAACAATGGATTCTGGTACGTTNCTACGTGAAAGGCTTTGGCATCAATAGCTTTGCTGGATCTAGTCACTGAACAACATGTGAAAATCAATCAACATGGCAAAGACCCTATGCCAGACTAGACACAGAGTAGAACAATGAGTGGTATGTGATTGAATGATCACTAAGGGTTCATCATAAAACAGTTTCTCATCATACCGACGCAAGCCTGTCAACAAACATTAGATTTTCCTGGTATTCTTGTGCTTGTGACCGGTGTGCCTGCCAAGTGCAGCAAAGACATTCCGAGTTTAGAGCATCGCAGCATTGTATGCAACTTACCTGCTTCAACGTGAAAGCAGCAGCAGTCAAAACATCTTCGAGGCGCTCTCGGCCGGCCATTTCTTTTTCGCGATCGCTTTCAGATCTTTTCAAAAGCTCTTTCATCTCTTGCAGTTCGTCATCGGTTCTTCGCAAATAAGCATGTTAGTTGTGCAGGAAACTTTAAATGAACCCGAATGAAATTTCTGTGAGGTATTTAAACGATGAAAAACAAGCAGGTTTAGGGCCACAGAAACCTTGCACAAGTAGCTACATTGTCTTTATGGCAGGATGAATATGTCGCCATGCAAACGTAACAAAGTTACAACCACCCGTAATAAAGTTACAACCTACCTTCTCAAAATTTTTGTAAATTTGAAATAAATGGTCAAACAACGAATTTCCTTTCCAATATAAAAGAAACACTGTTTTGTTATAAAAATGCCAAGCAGTTGTGAGAAGTGTCATTTGAAGACATTTGTACCAAAGCTCAGTCACTGACAGCTTTCCTGACGACAAACCTTTTCAGTTTCAGTGTCAGTTGATCGTTGATCTCACGGGTCTGAGCGGCATTTTCCTCCATCTCAACGTAAGCCTGCTCGCGTGCTTCCAGTTCGCTGAGTTGGATTTCCTGCTGACGCGCTCTCTGCGTGATCATCTTCAGCACCTGAGACATTGAAAGCAAGCAAACTAACCATGCAGTTTCACCACTGAGGTCTTACCGAATTCGCAACGCTCTTCAGAAATACGAAAAGGAGCACGTAAAGCAAGCTTGTAGCGCAGGCAATTCTCACGAGATATTTTTAGGTGGCACTACAGCCATGGGCGTCGGAAGGATTTTTTCCAGGAGGTGCCAACAGTGATTTTTCCATAGGTAACCAAAAATATTTTTCCAGGGGTGAAAAAGTGGTGAAATTCATTGTTCCATCTAGAAACTAAAAAAACAACCTTTTGTTGCTAAAAACGTAATAGGAAAGTTTCAAAATGCAAGGGGAGCCAAGACCCCCCCCTGACCCCCTTCCGACGCCCAGGATAACAGATGTGACTAGCGCATGTAGCCAGAGTTTATGAGCGCTGCTAAAACTGCGACACTTGAGATTAACTTTACGCGTCTGTTTCGTCACGTGCGCAATAAAACCTCGATTCGTAAAGTATTTGCAACTGCTTCTGAAAGTGACCAGAGTACAGCGATTCATGCGCAACAAACTTCGAAAACCATTTTTACACCAACTGCAATACTACGTTTTGTGAAAAACTCGCTATTACAGTGGTGATCAATGCATTCACAATTTTAACCTCGAATCTCTTTTTCGAACTTCTTGCTTTCGAGCGTAACTCGCAAATATTAAAATCCTAAAAAATTCGTGTTCCTATAACCGTAGGAAACAAAAATTTTTGGGGTTTTGAAACATTCTTGTCCAATTTATCGGATTTTTGCTTAAAAAAATGCTAAAAGGGTCTACACAAGATTAGTTTGAATATTAGTTTAGTCTAGCCTACCAGCTTTGATGGCACGTGCCCAACCAACAGTACCACCCAACCGCTGCTTTTACAGTTTTAATTACGTAAACTGACGAACGTCAATTTTATATGAGATCGCAAAAAAGTAGTAGTGGTGTAAGCGAGCATTTTTTCGCATGAAGCAAATCCGTCACTAGACTGATGTGAAAATATAATGGCAGATGTTGCAAAGTTTGTGAAAAAGCGTGTGAGGAAAACGATGTATTCCTGTCTTTAAACCAACGCGCATTTCTAAACAAACGAACGAAAGCTAGTTTCAATACGCTAGATGGAGCACACACAACCCGAAATGAATGACGCGGAGTGAACGCTCCGAAATATGACATGCTATGACTTCGAAGTACTTCCTTTTTGAAGTTGCTTTCGACGCTTCACTTATGATGTTCGCGATTTATCAGTGAGCCACAGCGCTACATGTAATAACTTTTCAGAGCCATCATTCGTCGCGGTATGATAATGCAAAACGAAACATGTGCAGAAGTGATGAAACTTTACGCAGATGCGTTTATGAAGATACTTTCTTGTAGGCTTCTGTGACGGTGTTCAAACATCACGCAAACTGTTTTTAATGTTGTTTTGTTTTATATTGTTACGTGTTTCATACTATATTCACAATGTCGAATAAACAAAAATTGCCTTATACTGAAGATTTCCGTGGAGAGAAGCGTTCAGTGAGTCTCATTGAATTTTTTACCTCGCCAGTGGTGAGGTATATTCTACGGTGACAACGAAAACAGCAGACCCGTTACGTAGTAGTACGCGCATGCCTATTGCCCGTGCTTGAATTAGAAAGATGTTCAATTTTAATGGTAGCATAGCATTTATGACAGGCATAGAACGCCTACAACACTATTACAAGTCCTTCCACAAGGATAGAAAAAAACTGGTTGAATGTTGTGCTTGTTGCTTAGCCAGTGTGCTTTGCAATTCATGTTAAAAGTCTCTATCGTTTATCGTATCTGTAGCGATTGTAATTAACCGCTTGACAGCTCCACAAATATGGTTTATAAAGACGAAACGAGGCCAACATTCAGAAATTCAACTACCTGTATTTCAAAAAAACTTTCAAAAACTGCTGCCAGATGTGTCAAGGATGAGGAAAATTAATATTTGAGAAAATACTTAAAAAAACATCCTTTTCGTACAAAGATTTCAAAGAACTTCTTCCAAATAACAATTGAACACTGGACCTTTGGCTTTGAGTAGACAAATTCACAACGCCAAAAGGTTTGGCGCCAAACACCACAAGGTTTGGCGTTGCGAAAAAAGTCTTGTGACTAATTGTTAAACTTAAGGTTTATAACGCCAGTGGGCAAAACATCAGCAAAATGATACAGACTTTTGGATTCAGCAACCACAGAGGGACGGGCTAGCTACCATTACTTTACTTGAAAAAGTTTTCCAAACCAATTAAAATAGTAATGATGCATTCAAACTTTTGACGTGTTGGATCTTTCAAGTCCTTCATATGGTGGCAGTGTTGATGTACTCATACGCGCTAGCATATCCAACAGATCACCAGGCACACGGCCCACCGGGATACTGCCCGAGTTGCTGATGGGCTAATACTACCCCGGATTAAGAACACTGATCAGAAAAAGACAACAAAAACCTTCAAATTCGAGTTGTTTTTCTTTGCCAGGTCTTCTTGACTCGATTCGAGGAGCTCGATTTGCAGTCGTTGTTTTCTTTCCTTTTCGCGCAGATCGTCATTCTCCTAAAATCAACAAAAGGTTTTACAAGACACCCGTTAAAAAACACGGATGTTTTAGCACATTATCATCCACATGAAAATAGCAACGTGCGGTTGCCCGGCCTGCGCAATTTTGCAAAATCAAAATGGATACGTCAGCAACACCTGAATGAGTTCTTTTGTTTTTTCCGACATTTTGGCCAACTGAGAATTGATCGAAACGTTTTCGCGAATGTTCCTTTTGGTTGTGTCGGCCATTTGCTTGTTGGACACTTTTCTAAATTCGGCAGCGACGGTGTTCACTCTGAGGACCATTTCTTTTTTCAACCTGCAACAGAGCGCGCTTATTTTCGCATGACGTAAGCGAGGAAGTTTCAAGAAAACAGTATCGTGTTTTTGTTAATGAAAAATGCGCAGCGGGGTTGATCAAATGGGGAAACAAGGAACGTTTCTTTCAAAAACACAAAGAAGACAAATCATAATTGCGTATTTTGGTCAGAATATTCCAAAACGGTTACTGCACAAGTTTAACCAGAACTTTTTAGGTGGTTGAAAAACAGCTAGAAAAGCAGTGGTTCCCAAACTTTCTCTGATTGGGTAACATTTATAGGTCCCGTATTGTCACCACTACCACCTTGAAAAGTCGATCTACCAAATATCACTCGATCAAAAGTTCGGGAAAACCAGAATTGATACAAATGAACAAAATTGCTGTGAGAAATCATAATGGCCATTTTTAAAAAACAACCAAGGAAGTACACCAAAATTCAGGTATTTAATAACAGAATCCGATAAGTAAAAACTATAGCTGTGAATATGTTTTTGTGAAGAAAAACAGAAAGTATGCCTACTAGCGTACAACTTTGAAGGCCTTCGCGTGCCACAGTATGGGAACTAGTCAAACAATCTCAACTTCAAACATCGAAATTGTAAATTCGAAAACGACCCGAGACTGTTTTACCGTTTTAAGGTTAATTTTCATCACTGCGTGGCAGAAAAACAATAACAAGCTTAGACCAATTGCGCAAAAGATGATCCTATTCTAATGTATCACTTGTAACGCAACAGGTTTATAAATCCTTTTTATCATAAATTCACGAGCATTTCTCGTGAAAACGAATTGAACCGGCAGTGTCAAAACATGGTTGTAGCATGTTTTGGGTTCAATATTGCTATTTTCCCTGTTTCGAAATTCAATAGCTGTTCTTATATACACAGCTCATCGCATTCCCGCCCTAAATCCTCTTCTTGAAGCACATTGCGACTGACAGTCAGGCCAATTTTCAGTTTCCACACACATTCCAGTAACATCAAATAAAATTACTTTTCAAGGCTTTTTGTCACCCGTTTCTCTGAGATCAGAAATAAAAAAACTCTATTTGTTTGTATCGACATTTCAGTTTGCGCTACATCAGCAAATTGAGCTCATAGATATCACCACCTGAATTCCAGGTGCAAAGTCTTTATTGAGACAGGATAAACTTTCAGTTCAAAACAATTGCTTTTTATCAGATAAACTGCAAACAAAGCAGCTTGGTGTTGATTTTTATTTTTATATTTCACTCCTGCGAAACAGCATCGCTCGCCTCAAGCGAATTGAACGTGGCGTGGCATTTCGACTTGGCACTGTAAGTTTTGGATTAACTGACTCCATCAAGGTGTTTAGGACAGTGAAGCATCTTGTATATGTTGAAAATATAATATCTCTTTTGCTCGGTCTCCAATCCAAGAGGTTCGAAGAGAGCAAGCCCACTCTACGCCGCTTCAGCGGTGTCGGAAGGGGGGAAGGGGTGTCTTGTCGCCCCTGGATTTTGAAATTTGTATTTTACCGCAAACGTTTTAGTATAAAAATGTTTTTCTCTTATTTTGGTCTTAGCGAAATGAAATTTCAACAATGTTGCCCCCGACCCTGGAAAAAAATCTTTCCGACGCCCATGCTTCAATTATAACAAACATTGCCACTTCGTGAGCTAGGATCTAAGAACATTGACCCTTCAGAATTGATTGGGAAAATAAACTGGTAGATTGATTATTGAACTGCTCAACCTTTGAAGGATGTCGAACTTCCTCGCTTTACCGGAAGAATTTAAGCGACGAGCAGCCAGAAAATTTGTGATCAGCACATTACCTTCAAACATCAGGTTACCTGTCTTTATCCACCACGGCTTTTCTTTCGAGGTTGTAGATCTTCTCGGCATGCTCCGTTTCTTGTTGCTTCAGTTTGTCTTCCATCTCTGCAAATTTCTTCATTAGATCTTCTTTTTGCACCTGAAAAATCACAATTACGTATTTTAGTCAGAAGATTTCAATACGGTTACTGCACACGTTTAACCAGAACTTTTTAGGTGGTTGAAAAATAGCTAACGGACTGATGTTTTTTACGAATTCAGTGCTTTTCATGAAGTAAACTGTGGCGTATGAACACCTACTGTAGATTCCAAAAAATATAACATTCATCAATATTCTAGCATTTCAAGGACCTGACACGAAACTCATTGTACGCAAATGAGCGATAGCATATTTAAAGTATACGTAGTTTTTCAGGTGGAATGCAGCACCTTGTATGAAAGGCAATAAAACAAAAAGCGATCTAAAAACTGACCTTGAATTCTTCAAGTGAAGCAAGCTTCCCACCAAGAATCATATTTTCTGAAGTCAATTGATCTCGAGTGTCTTGAAACTCACGTTTCAGCTGAGAAAGCTGATTTTCATAACCTTCTTTTTCTGTTTCTTTTGCCTAAAAGAAAAGCATGCGTCATGCAGGTTCTATAGATGAAGCTCTGAGCGACAGTGTTGTATTTTGATGTCATTTAAAAATCAGCGAAAGTAACAAAAAGTGCGGAAATGCAGAAAAATGGGCTAATGCGACAGCACAAAAAACATTCACATGTGTCTCAAAATTGCACTAGTGCTGTTTGTGAACATTTCCCTAAATGCGATACATCAAAATACCAGAGGCTTTTTAAACTTTTAAGGTAGTTCCACATTTAAAAACATTTTGAGCTATTTCATCACATGAAGTTACTTTGTTTTGTTGGTTGCATAATTTTGTCACTAAACAATTGATCAGTTACTGCCAAAAAAATTTGTCTACTGTATCTCATAAACTTCTAGGTATAAAAGTGGTTACCTTGCATGTTGCACAAACAAGCATCAAGGTTTGTTAATTCAATATACAAATGCAAACCAATGCAGCACATTCTAAAAATTCTGGCTAAAGTAGATTACTTCCCAAAATTGAAAGCTGCACAAATAAATACTTTAAACACTCACCTTTTGCTTCATTCAATGTTTAACTTCACATTTAGAAACAACCTAATCAAAAAGTTGACAACGTATTTCAACAGATGCTGATGTGTTACATGGACCTATTACAAAACAATGTCAAACCATTCAGACTCATAAAATTACAATCAACTTCAAGCTGGNCTGCCATCCAAAAGTCAAATTACCACTGATGTGCATGCTTAGCAAGGAACAAGAGCTTAAACCACAATGTGTGACTGAGCAANATTGTGACATGACTTGAAAATAAAAATCACAAATTACTTAGAAGAGTAGGGACTTCCAAACTAAATGTAGTCTAACCTGTTGCAATCGAGAAAGGCGATCATTAAGATCTGATATTTCATCTTGCCTTTGCTCCAANGACTTTTTTAGGAAATCAACAATTTCCTTTCTATCTTGCGTTAATTGCTTGTGTTTTTCTTCAAACTCAGCATTAGACAAGCTCAATTCATCGCATTTTTTCTGGTATCTGTAAAAAAACTTCGTTAATTAGGAATATACTATAGATTAATACATTTTTTCTGGGTCTTAAAAAAATAGTATTTGTGAAATGATGTTGTGAGTCTTGAATAATTATTGAGTACATATGAAAGCCTGAAACAGGTCTGCACAACATTTGGCCCACGGGCCCCATGCGACCTGCGGAAGCTTTCCTTGTGGCCCACAGAGCTTTCTCTACTGTAGAAAATCTTGCAAAAGCTCGACCTCGAATAAGTAATTGTTATTTCAGAATTTCTTCTACACTACAACGAAATCTCTACATCGAAATGAAATGGACTTTTGTGCCTGTGGCAAATTTATGTTGATAATTTGGCCCTTCGAGCATTCTGAGATGTGCAGGCTTAGCCTAAAACATCAGTTTTAATTGACACCATGCACATTTTGATGACTTTCTGCAAGTATCATAGAACTTAAATTAAATTTCACTAGCACTAATAAGCACAAATATTTGCAAAACAAGCATCTGCAAACTATCGAACAATTACTTCAACTTTACATATCAAAGCACTTTAACAAATTTGTATTTAGAACAACTTCAACAATAAAACATGCAATGTAGATAACTTTCACATTTGCAATCAGCAATTGGCAATTTTGGATATGGCTATATTTTTCAATGTTTGTAGTTTGGGGGCACACCATCTCAAATACAGATGGGTTCACAAAGAAAAAATTTTCATTTGCATTCTTTTCAGGTGAAACCTAGAAGTCTGGTAGCAATGGTGAAAGCAGAAAAACAAGAAACATGACAAAAGGGTAGTACACTTAAGCATTGTGGCATGTTAAAGTAACATGCATTTAAACCAGGGTTCTCAAACACGTGGGCCGTGAGGGCATTTTGTGCATCCCGCAATGCATTTTGGGAAGTTTCATACAATCAACATTTACTTTCAAAATACAATCAACATTTAAGTTATTTAGTTTATCCACCGGTGTTTGAAAGTACTCAGTCAGTGGGTGAACAAGTTCCTTTTAAACGAATGTAGAGACTTTTCAATGAACGTAGGTACAGTTAGAAATGATTTGCCTATAACTCATGTTATCTTTTGCAGGTATTAAGATGTAAAAGCTGTTTCTTGTAAGGTTGAGGTACCGCCATTGTTGCGTCAGCATCATAATGTGGCCCTTGGGTTACTTTGTACATCCTAATTTGGCCCTTGGAGCAATTTGAGTTTGAGACCCCTGATTTAAACATTACGCTATCACTGTGACAGTGTAAAGTTTACAAAGTATTATATGAATTGTAATGATGTGGTAATGATGTGGTTCTCTTTTACCATACAACTGCTAAAAACAACATTGTCAGCATGACCATTAATGGCACTGCACTTTACTATTAACTTATAAAATTTGAACTATATTTAATACAAAAATACTTTCATCATAAAACAAGCAACTTAGACAAAATATGCCAGTTTAATTTTCATTCATTCTTGTTTTTGTCCCTAAAAAAGATAGTTGCATCAACTATCGAAATGTTAGCAAGTGTTTAACATGTTTTTGTGTTTTACCACCAGTACAGCCTGGTTAAAGTTTTGTTTATTCCAGTTTAAACCTAGCACAAATAAAATAAAATAACCAGCTATTTTCATAATTCAGATATTAGTATTATTTTCTAATCTTTGTAAAATGACAAAAGAGTTTAAAACTATTTTATGGATCATGTTTCTTATCAAATTATATTTGGCTAACACTACCATTATAAGCCCTATTCTGCAGTTTAAAAAAATCTTGAGAATCAAAAGCACATCAAATAACTGAAATAAAACAGAATTGAAAGTTTGTGTTTTCAACTTTAGTTATTCTTTCTCACTTAAATCGTAAGAGGAAGTCGGTAGCAAAACCTGTGCTGTGCCCCTTTAGGCAGATATCATATCAAGTGTTTGTTTCTTTCTTAGTAGTGCCTGTGCTTTTATGCATTCATTTTCACAACTGGTTTTCCTCACAGGAAGATTGTAAGGCAGCAGTCTCAGGAGGCCTCAAAATACCTCATGTTTTTAGCAACCTCAGATAGCTCTCTGCTGACCCCATACCCACATTGAACCAAGCCAGATTGGAAACCTCTGATCTATTCAGAGAAGCGGATTTACACTCAATGTTTTACAAATTTTACAGCTGCACACTTTGTTGTTAAATGTCACGCTATAAACATTTTGCAAATAACCCATCTCTAGTTGTACTTGAGATAACACTCTTTATCTCACTTGAGATAGTACCCTTTGTGTGCAAATACCAACTAAAACCTACCCTGTACTGTGTTTTTATGTGTGTTCTTGTATTTTATTACTAACCCCTGTGATTATTGGTTCAGACAAACATGACAATAAATGAAATAAATAACTGTAGCAAACAATGCCATGATAACCTGGTCTAGTTATTAATATAGGAAGTTTTCCCACCAGACTATGGAAGTCACTTAGTGAGGAACAATACATTATTTGATGTTACTTTTGTCTTGGTTCAACCATATCATTAAAAAAAACTATAGTTATGCTTCAGTATCTCATGTTTCGATTTAATAATAATATGATGCATTACTGTCATGCTAACTTGTTGGTACTTGAATAACACTTGGTAAAACAATACAAACAGGAAAGATCTTCTATCTTCTAACATGAGAAAGATGAAAACAATTTCTCACTGATAATGTCTTATCATTTTGGCACCATGACATGCAATAGACCAAGGGTGGCCAACCCAAGGCTCATGATCTGCATGCGGCTCTTTGCCCGCTTTCACACAGCCCTTACGTAATTGCCAGAAGTCTAACTAAATAACATGCATAATAAATGGCTTGTAAAGTTCTGTCATTGTCATGTTAGTGTGTGAAATCTACAATAAATCTAGCTGACCAAAGGTATGTGTGAGATTGAGGATGGGATGGAGTAATGTTAAGGTGCGCCCATGTGTATTAAGTGGCTCTTTGTGGTAACACAGTAAGAAATGTGGCTCTTGGTCTCTGACTGGTTGGCCACTCCTGCAACAGACAGTACAACACACTGAAACAAGGTTGAGATAATGAAAATGTTCTTGTCAATATACATATTAACCTCCATGTCTATTGCATGGTGCATTAAGTCATATCATATGAAAAGCATGCATTTACATGTTAGTGTATTATGCTCTGATTTTTTATATCTATATGAGAGTACCTTGTAAAAGATGGATATCCACCAGTAACGGATCTTGGTTGTGAATTAAAAAAAAAGATGTATAAAAAGATGTAACTGGAGTCGTGAAAATCAATATTTTATGGAGAGCAATGACACCACAATAGTAGTGAAAATAATATTTCTTACTAGTCTAGGCTGAATTTCAGCCACTATTGTATTGCTCTCATACCAAGGTTATTCCATTCTTCGTGACAACCTCGAGTGAAATCCAAAAATAGGCTTCAACAATTAGTGAAAATAGAAAAATTGAAAACAGTGCAAATTTTTAGCATTACGTGTATAGTGGATTTTACTTTTCGCATTACGACTTGCCGTTTCCTACTCGCTATTGTATCCCGTTCGTGAGATCTGGTTTGTATCAACTTGTCATTCACGTCAAGGGATTTTGTGTGTCCGCGCATGACCTCGATTCACATTGCATTCGGTTTTGTCCATCGGCATGGACACCACGCTTTCAGTAAGTCGAGTTGTGTATCGCTAGCGCACGGACCACGTTGGCTGTTTCTGCTGTCGCACCATCGTAAAGCTTTTCTGCTGCTGCTAATCAGAAGCCTTTT
>JGI24021J15306_10006475_pt1 | contig 14098 bp, 5 predicted proteins | sample Ectturendosymbi1_FD_15306 | JGI IMG/M metagenome (IMG submission 15306) | reverse complement strand
TAGCGCAATCGACGGAGGAGCTAGGGCGTTGGTAAGGCAACCGAAAACTGCTGTTTTAAGCTGAAATCAAAGTACGAATATATCGTACCGGGCTCTCAAAGTGATGTTTAGAAATCACCTCTTTACTTTCGTTTTGTTTAAGGTTTTTCTTTTAAAAACCTTCAAATTACATCTTCGTTATTTTTGGGAAGTCATGTGTATTTTATTCCCATTTCGCTATATTTTTTCTTTTGCAAATAACGCAAAGATTTGTTGAATTTAGGAATTAGGTATTACAATTTGCTGTATTCAGCTCATCCGATGAAATATGTTTTGCAAAATCATCTTGATTTGCTGGTTTGGGTATTCTGCTTGTTTTGAAACTTCAGCACAGCTCATTCACAACGGTAAGTGTGCGTGTTCGAAAAAAAATTACCTAAATATCATATCAAAATTGAAATTCTTTTGAAGCTGCATTCGCAAAAGGTAAATGTAATGGAACGCTCGGTGATTTTCAATGCTGGCGTAGAAACAGAGTTCAAGCCTGAGAATGTAGCAGTACGTAAACCTCTGAATATACTGCATGCGCTCGATGAAATTGAACAGCAATTACATTTCTGTGTCTTTTTAACTGTTCTTTTGAGATCAACAATCGATTCAGTCCGATCAAAATGCTTTGATACAAATGGTGAGTTAAATGCATAAGGAAATGCATGTTTGTTAAATTCACTATTTTTTATTCGTTTTATTGTAATAGTACCAGAACTACCCAGAAAAGACTGCGACTAGCGTATCAAAAACTTCTACAAATGAATCAGGTAAATCTTTCGCAGTAGCGCAGCAAGAATGAGGCCGAAGAGGCCACGGCTCCATCAAAACACACTTGCTAAGGTTATTATTGGTGCTTCATATCAATTTCCAACTGTGAGAAAATAAACGGAAGCAACAGTCGGACTCAAGACAACGTCAGTGACTGACGGCGTCATTGTCTGTCCCCTCCGAAACAAAATTCTTGGCTGCGCTACTGATTTTTCCTAAGCAGTAATTCTGCAAATCGAACTGTGATTTGTACGAACGATTCAAAATTGAAACCACAAATTTTCTAGCTCGCGCTAGCTTGCATACGCGCTGTACGGTTGGACTGAGGCTAACTCTGATAGTAACTGTTCCCAGTGGTAGTGTTTTTGGTGTTTACTTTACATGGCATAACCTCGCACGAAAACTGGAAGGCAAAGCATACATGAACCACGTTGCCTCTAACCTCAAAGGCAAAGATATCTCTCATTTCTTTGATTTTATGGTGGGCTGAGTCCTTTAAAACAATAGCAATTCTGAACCTATTGACCTGTCGGTGGCCATTTACTTTGAAATGATATAAAATACACTTAAAGCTGCACGCCTATTGGGTGGCTGCAATTCAAGAGAAATAGCAAAGAAGCACTAGCTCTGTGAAACTCCTTTCACTTTAGAGCTTTCTGTCTTAGCGCATGCACTTGAACTACATTTTTGGAGCAACCTGGTCATTCATACCGATACTGATGATGTATAAGAAGTAAATTTCGGATGATTACTTCAAAGTTCAATTGTGGATAAATGGAACCTTGAAATTTGTTGGCTATGGGTTGTAACTGTGTCTTTCGTTTTTTCTTTCGAGCAGTCAAATTGATGCTTAACAAGAGAGAGGAAAGTAAATCGATATCGTTTAACTTTTGATACATTGTCTAATACAGCTGCTTTGCAGACGTTGTTTACATTTTTAACGAAAAATAGAATGAGATTCAAAATCCCTAACCAAAATTTTCTCTCGAAAAAGGTTCACCCTTTAAAAAATTCATAAATATATTCTCAAAGGATATGATTAACACGTTTTAGCGTCACCGTGAAAAGTGGATGGTTTTAATTAATGCATGCTTAAACGTGTGATTGCCATCCACAAATGGCAACATCATTTTGAAATACTTACTTCAGGAATTATTACTTTTTCAAAATGCAGACATTCAACGTTAAAACCCTGGGACGCCAATGCAGGGTGATTTCCACCCGCTCAGGTTTGGCGACCTCGTGGTCCTTACGTATGCAAGTGCAGCGCAGGAGCGCACTCCACGCATCAGTATAGCTGCAGTTGTTTGTCTGACCAAGGCCTCCTAGGTAGTTTGTCTAAGGGCTCCACTTAGCTAGAAGTCAGACCAAAGTCTCTTGTTTCTCGGAAGCTTTGGTCTGACTTCTTGCCTGGTGTGCGTAAGCTCGTGCTTGCTATTTGGACTTTACCACTATGGAGAGAAGTTTGTGGCTTCGGAAGAAACTAACCCGATGTATGGTTAGTGAGAATTTTTCTCTCTCGTGTGATATCGGGCTGTAATTATGGCAATAAAGAACTGTAATTCACTTAGGGAATGCTTCGCTCAGGCGTGCTTCCAGGTCCTCGTTACCAGCATGGAGCAGGAGAGGTTTTTCAAATCCAGTATATTTTTTCATGAGCGTCTTTATATCAAAATTTCATTTTGTCTCTCTGGAATACTAACGCCACGTGATTTCCACCCAATGAGGTGTGGTTTTCCTTTTCATCAGTAACAGCATCAGATTGAAGTACAAAGTAACTTTTGTTGTGCAAAAACCACGGAATAAGAGTTGCATTTCCAGTGTAGTTATTGTAGTGAACCTCATTTGAAAGAAAGTATTTTATTTTATTTTTCAAAAACGAGTGAAATTCACCTGGGGCTGGTGTTCGTGCGATAAAAAAGGCAGCATTGGCGTACCAGGAAGAATGCTGAAAAGTGTTGAGGTCACCGAATTATAGGATATTTTTGACAGTATGCAAAAGTTTTTGTCTTGTTATTTAAGTCTTACGGAAATATTGCGTCTGCATTTTGCTTCGTTTTTGATATGGTTTGATAGAAAAATATGTGCATTGCCCAGTCAGTGTCTATCTAGTGATGCGAGCTCTTGAACGTCTGTTTGTCGGTAGTTTATACGAGCCAAAAACATGGTTGACACTGGTTGGTGCTTGTAGATCAGATAAAGCTATACGCTTTGTTCATTGAAGAAAATAAGGTGCAAAGTCTTCATTTCAACACTAACCCCGATATTCCTATATTAGTGAATAAATGTGTTTTAATGTTTATTTGAGGTGCGTACTTCTATAGCTTGTTGAACTTTGTTCTTTTTTCAAGTGTAGATTTGTTTCAAGATGCAGTTTTCAAAAACAGCAATGTAATTTCTTTTCAGCGCAGGAAACAACCACTGAGGCACCTTCTGTGTACACGGATGCGATGAGTGAGAAATGTTTGCATTGAATGTGTGTGTAAATAAAGGGCAAATATTTTTTCTGACCGCGTTTCCGCTTTCATATAGTCCGTTTTACGTTAAACTTGCACAATTGTGGTACGCGGCACCTTTGCAGATAGTTACTGAAAGCCTAATCTGGACTGTCCGATTCAGTTCCGAAAAATCTCACGATGTGGTTTTCAGCAGAATACTTGCAAGGGTAACTTTCACAATTAAACGCAAATGAAGCTACTATAATTTCAATGAATTTTCCTACATACAGTTAATGGTAGGTAATTGCGACTGGTAGGATTTCTAACAAATTTCAACTTAAGGCAGCAGCATTCATTGTAAGCTCCGGAATTGTGTCAATGGCGACACTCAGTTTTATGTTGCGTGTTTTGCTCAGGGCACTGTGGGTTTCAGCAGGGGTGGAGGAACCGTGGAAGACGTATGGGCCTAGGCCACAACACTTTTTATGTTGGGCCTGGTCCCTACTTTTTCAGCAACATAGCATTTTGAAAGCTCCTCTTCCCAATCTGATGATGTTATATGTGTACGCTCCCTTAGCTTTGTGCATCTTAAGTTTGTGTACTTGTTTGTTAACAAATTTTGTGTAAGACTGAGAATAAGTACCGGTAGTTACATTTATGTGCTCAAGTCAGTGTAGCGTAGATAGCGGTTGTTTAGGGCTTAAATAACATTGCACAAATTTGCTTGAAACATGCTGATGAAAATTATTGACGTCCTATTTCAATGCGTGTGACGTCACAATCGCTAATTCAAACTCTCAAAAATTTTGCATGTTTTTTTGACGTGCACTTTGAAAAAGGTTCCTCCACCACTGGGTTTCAAGTTACAGCGCTCTACTTGCTGCGACCCGTTGAAGATAATCTGTCCACAGCTAGTGCTGCACAGGTCAGCATGAAAACATATCAAGAGGTGCTTTTCTGAAGCAATTGGATTCAAGACAAGTCAAATGTTAAAAATGTGAGGCAGAGAAGATGCCAAACTATCGTAGGACAATGACAAACTGGGAGTTGAATGTTGTGAAATGTTAGACAAACTTAATTGGGCAGTTGCTGCTTCTAGATAATACGCTCAACGTTTCATACGATTATCGAACAAACAAAGAGTGCATCACACAAGTGAAAATTGTGATAACAATTTCGGGTGAAAGGTTTAAATGTTTGTAGTTTCTTGCATAAAGCGGTGCACTGCAGGCTGCTAAATGTGTGATATGAAACACTGGAGTTTAATGAGAAAAGTATAATCGCTCCAGAGAATGAAATAGTCATGAAGCAAAAAGAAATAACAAAATTATAGAAAGACATTTTGATAAAAAATTTGTGGCGGTCGTCAACTCCCTCCATTTTAGTTTTTATAAAAGGTTAACATCAACAACAACAAATACTATTCGGAACCATGGCTGGTGCTCTCTAAGTCACAAACAAAATTTATGTTAAATCGAAAGATTAATTGTTTCAGAATACAGATACGCGACTGCTTCTGTGACCATCATTACAGCCCTGGCTTTCAGCGGAATCCTGGTTATTCCTATTATAGGTTCTCGTTTTTATATTCTGACGATGCAATCATTTATTGGCTTGGGAATTGGTTCCTTATCTGGAGATGCAATTTTTCATCTATTTCCATACGTAAATACACTTGTCTCATATTCGTTGCATTACAGTACACGTAGACGCGGCGTAGTTTAGAAATCCATTTTGCTGTGACTGCAATCACCTTTGAAAGATGTTCATTGTCAAAAAGTGAAGTTCTCTGACAAATAAATGGTTTTAACAATTTCATTCATTGTGAACAAGTTGTGTTTTAATAGTCAAAAACAACTTATCACCAACTATCAAACATCTGTCTAACTTATAAGTAGAACAAAAGTCTGTGATTGCTTGGATTGGATACTCGCAGCATATTTTTGCAATACGAGAGATTCTTGAGCTTCAACCCTTTTTTTATACAACGTTTTTGAATAAATTCTGCAGGTGCTCGGAAAACATTCCGATGAAAATTACGAGTACTTGTGGAAGATGAGCGCTTGCATTGCTGGAATATGGTTCCTGTTTTTCATTGAAAGTTTTACAAGGATCTTGGGAAGCAAACATAAAGTGGTAAAATAGCTTACATCTTAGACTTACATCATAACTTATATCTTAGACAACGATGCATCAGCAAACATCTTCAATTCAATACACCGGCTCACCCGCTTTTCAAGGCACACACGTTAATACCGAAGAGTTTGTTGAACATTGATATCAAAGACATACCGGAGCGCTTGTTATGCTCTTATGGGAATATCAGCACCTCATATGTTAATGCAATTTGGAATTAATGTTGAAACCTATTACAACAAACTTTTGCAAAATGGCCCAAACAAGTTTTGTCAAGATAGCCATCAATAAATTGGAGATCTACTCAAGTGGAAAGACCGCCAGATTAAAATCCAAGAAAATTAAAAAGCAATGACCCGCTTTATACAATGTGGCTGCAGATGTAAAAAAACACTTTATCCAAGTTTGTGCACAAACAATGTGACTGATGTGCCAGAAGCATTCCATTTTCAACATCAAGGTCGGCGAAATCATTAGAAATGTCGTCACTCAATACAGAAATCACTTACCGTATTTATTCAATTGTAAGCTGGAGCTTATAATTTTTTCAGCATATTTTCCACTTGCATATTTTTTGCCACACCATGTTGCCATCTGACGCCTTACAGGCCAAATTCTGTTTGGTCTTCTCTCATCACTTGCGTATCGATTATGTCAACAAATGTTTTGTTTTCTTAAGCTTTCAAATTAGGTCAACAGATGTCCGGGTGAGGTGCGAATACGCTGGCCTCAAACCTGAAAGTAAAACACTAAAGTCATCATTTTTATTTGATAATAATGCATTAGAAATAACTGGTAACTTTGATGGCATTATCGAGAATGGTTATGATGAGTGTGGACATTAAAATAAATATATGAACAGATACATTTTTCTGCTGTTTAAGATATTGCTATGGAGTTTATTAAAGAGTATCACTGTGCCTTGGGGCCACTTACTATATGCCAATTTTAACAGAATTACATGCGGCTTACATTCAAAGGCGCATTACAGCCGAGCAATCGCAGCATATTAAAAAAATCGGAATTTAACCGGTGATAATCACTCTGTTTTATTGGAAAGCAATATTGAGCACCACATCCCACAGGCAATTGCTGATTTTCTAAGTGAGGCAAATCTTTTCCGAAGATACAGAGGTGACAGAATTTGAATCATTGCATCAGAAACAACGTCAAATTAACACATTCGATAAGCACTAGTTTCAACATTTTACGACAGTGCTTTTTGGATTTCATCTTTCGTTAAACCTGTACACAACTGACCAGGCGGGCAAAAAAAGAATCCTTGGACGTTAATCATTGCATAACTACTGAAGATGATTTTGGACTTGTTGTTACGAAAGGCATGGAAAAAATGACAGCGGAAGGAAAACAATTCATTAACGGTAAATCACACCACCCAAACATGACATTTAAGTCTATCTTATTCGGAAAAGCCACAAGATTGAGACAACGCCACCAAAGGAAAGATTTCCTCACCAGTCTAAACCGACTTAAAGATAAACCGATCCGTTGAAACTTTCCTTTGAACATGTAAAGCGACATGATAGCAATGGCTTTAAGTTGGAAAGACTGCGTCCCCCAAAATATGACAAGAAAGATGACACACAGGTTTGCGCTACATCCATTACATGCCTGCTAACTTTATCAAACAAGAAAAAGGAGTGTAAATACGATGTCCGAGTGAGGTGCGAATACGAAGGCAATGATTACTAACAAAGGTCCACCATAATTAGACAAAAACAAACCAATTACAAAAAACTTGCTTTAAATAAAACAAAAAACAACCCAGATATTCATCAGAGCTCTGCAAGCACTGTGCGCTTTGTGATTGCCATTGAAAAGAATACAAATCCATGGTCCCGGTTTCTCATATCCACGCAAAAACTAAAACTTTCCCGCTGAACGAAAACATGCCAAGTGCGAACTGTGATACTTGCGCGGCGACTTATGTTATATACAATGGCAGTACTTTGACCAAATAATGCACAAATTTTAAGAGGTGGTCAGTGCACCGGTGACAGCGACCAACCAAATGGCCTTATCACGGCGCCTTACTGTGTTTCGTGGCATTCTGAATAAACCACCTTTTCATGACTCTTACACTATTACTTTCGCAGAACAAACCAGTTTTGACTCTCTGATACATGTCGAGATAAATGGCTTAACAAAATAAACGCACAAATTAATAAAGCATGATCGTGCCTAGTGAAAAATAATTCATATCCCCTTTCGTTTGTCAACTTGCGATGTGCATTCATATATTTTTACATTTCCTATTGCTCAATTTCTTATCCCTTAACTTACCTTGCGTGCAGTTTTTTATTTCGTATTTTTGTACCTTCTTTCCCAATGTTTGTCATTTAAAAACCCTTCCTAGAGTTCGCCTGTCAACCTCATGACATCAATACCATTCTGCTTTTAGCACATTCCACTGCCGCTTTCTGTTGAGCCAATGTCGTGTTGCTCATAACAGTGGTTTCGTTGCTCTGTAATTGGTGTTGCGCAGGTTTTTCAATATTATTGAAAGGACTTGTTTGAGAACGGCTTCTTTTTCAGTTTTTACTTGCCGCACCTTGCGGCTTGGTGTGCGAATTTTAGTTTAGAGTTTGCTTTCTCTCCATTTGCTTTAGACCTTCAGAGTTGCAACCGTAAGCAACTGCTTGCGGATTTCAGGACCGAGGATGTATAGCATTATGTGAAATCGATTTCATAAAAATTTGCTGTTAGATTAGGCTGTGCTACGTTTGTGGAGACTAAGTACTTTTTAGACAATGTAAAACAATGCCGAAATGAAAACGACAACAGATAACTTCTTGCATTTCCTGACCAAAAAGATAAATCGAAGGTTAGGTATCAGTGACAATTAAACTTTTTTATCAATTGATTCCATAGGTAAGAGTGTCTATCGCAATATGATAAAAATGATCTAGCAGCTGCTAGATCAGAACTTATGACAACTTACTCTGAAACAATGAAGCGAAGAACAGTCAAATTCTTAAGTGCATTTGGCTTTTGCTTAGGCGAGCGTTCATGAACGCTGCCACGTTTATCAAGGAAATAAATAAAAAACAGAATTATATGAAACAGAAAGAAAGTAATACTTAACGCCAAGCAAGTACTTTGTGAATGACTCTTTGTACCTCAAGTAATTATAGACTGCTTTATGTTAACAGCTTTACCTGTTCCTCTTAACTATAGAATTATTAAAGCAGGCATATTTGTAACGGAGTAGAAATGTAAAAGCATGCGTGTATATTTTCCATGGTTGAGACAAAGGACATTTTTTCAATGGCCAATCGCTTTTGCCTTCTCACAGATGAATCCGTTGAGAGATTGCCACCTCCGGACACATCAAATATTTAGAAGGCATACCAGGATTTTTGAGAAAGCCTACTATCTGCGGCTAAACAATGTATCCCACGTGGCCGCTTGATAAGCTATGTGCCATGCCGTGACAAAGAGTGAGAGACCCTCTGTCTCTCCTTTGCCCGAGCCCCATTGGGGACTGACTCTGATAGAGCAGCTTCGTACTTACTGTCTCGGCTCAGGCAGAAGAAGCAGGAGCGATGGGAGGAAGCTGTCGATTCCATCGGCTTCTCGCACTCTAGCCGCAAGGCGTGGAGAACCATCAACAAACTTACTGGCAGGTCTGGACGCTCCGTTTACCAATGCCCCGTCTCGGCAAACTCCATCCCCTCGCAACTTGTGAAGAACGGGGCACACAGGCCTGGGGATCGCGAGTCCACCAGGCTGGTCAACAAGGAGCTGTCCGACCTATGGAAGATTCCAACACCTGAGGGTCGCAGTATCTCTGAACCCTTTAGGCTAGAGGAGCTTGCTGCTGCCCTCAGATGCCTGAAGCCAGGAAAATCTCCGGGATTGGACTCCATCTTTCCGGAGTCCATACTCCACGCCGGGTCGGCTCTCAAATCTTGGTTCTGCGACTTCCTCACTTTCTGCATGCGCCAACTCAAAATACGAAAGATCTGGAGAAGAGCACTAGTAGTTGCGATCCCTAAGCCAAAAACGCCATAGGGGGACCCAAAGAGCTACCGTCCTATATCTTTGCTGTGTGTCCCCTTTAAAATCCTCGAGAGACTCATCTACACTCGTGTCGACCCAATCATCGACCCATTGCTCCCTCGGGAGCAGGCGGGCTTTCGACACGGGAGGTCAACGGTAGACCAGGTTACCCTGCTTACACAGGACATCGAGGATAGCCTTTCGCGTAAAAAAAGGCCGGGGCTGTGTTTGTCGACCTCACAGCAGCCTACGGCACCGTATGGCACCGCGGCCTTACCTGCAAGATGCAGCAATGGCTGCCTGATAGACACATGGTCCACATGATCATGGAGATGTTTGGCAATCGCAGCTTCACCCTTAAAACCGGAAACGGCAAAAGAAGCAGTTTACGACGCCTCAAGAACGGCGTCCTAGAGGGATCTGTCCTGGCGCCCCTTCTCTTCAACATCTACATCTCTGACCTGCCAACCACCGTCTCCAGAAAGTATGCATATGCTGACGATCTAGCAATCACGCATGCTGATGGAGACTGGCAGGCATTGGAAGGGGTGCTGAGCAAGGACATGGCAACCGTAGGTGAATACCTCCAGACTTGGAAGCTAAAGTTCAGCACTACAAAAACGGTGTCAACAGCCTTCCACCTTAACAACAAGGAAGCTAAACGTGAGCTTAAAGTCAAACACAACAACGAAATCCTGCGCTTCTGCTCCGAGCCCAAATACCTCGGAGTAACTTTGGACAGGTCGCTCACGTACCGCCGGCACCTTGAGTCACTTCGAAAAAAGCTTACATCACGCGTCGCCCTCCTGAGGCGGCTTGCTGGCTCCGGCTGGTGTGCTGGATCAACAACTCTGCGAATAGCCACCCTAGCCTTAGTGCACTCAACCGCAGAGTACTGCGCGCCTGTCTGGTTGTAAAACTCGTGCAGAGAAATTCAACAGTTATTGTGTTTACATTTCCGCACCACGCAGGTTTTAAGTAGCCATTTAGATATTTTCAGTGAGTTCTTTATTTCAAAAACTTTGTTTGTGAATCATCAGTGAATTCGCCATATTGTTAATCAGACATCGTTTGAAAGAATCAAAACATTTGAAAAGTTTTTGATAAAGTTAGGTGTCTAAAGCGCCAAAACAACAACTAATTCATTGGATGCTTTCTTTAAATAAAAGCGATTTTGCAAGACAAATCCCTGTTCCGTCTTAACCGGTTAATCTACACGAAGAATACAAGTAATGGTGCATTTACAGCAACTGACTTCATCCTTAATACAGGGCAATTCTAGTTGATTTGGCATCCCCAAACATAGACTTTGGGGCCCCCAATATACACTATAGTGCATTTAACACATGATATTCATATAAAAAGCAACGTCAATTTATATTAACAAATGTTTACAAAAGCCTGTTTCTATAGCATCAACATAACATATAAAGTACACATACTATATCAAACAAACTTTAGACTTCAAAATTTAGTAAATTTTAAGATAGGAATATGACTTCTTTCTTGCTTTCAAAGATGCAATTGTTTTCATCAACTCAGTCATATCCAATGTTTTGCAATGCCACTTTCAACAGATATCATTGCCAGGTTTGTTAGTCTTTCATGAGTCATGGTTGATCTTGGAAACGCTTTGATTTACTTCAACTTGCTGAAGCTCCGTTCTGCAGTTGCAATACTGACAGGAACAATTACGTAAAAATTTCGTAAAACACGTTACAAATAGATGCATTTCCATACCAGCCCTGCAAATCGTTCTTGAACCGATGTTGCAACATATCTTCTGGAGTAAAAATGGTCTTAGCAGACTTGATTACTGCAACAATTCTAACACATTCAGCATGCTTTTCTTTAACATCAATGTCACTTGTTTTGGCTTGAAAAACTTATAGAGCTGCAAACATGAGATCTGCACAAGTCATCAGCTATACAGGGAAGAAATCTATATGGGTAAGCAGCTCATGAATGGAAGCCAATGATTGATCATTCAGTGCGTAGAAGACTTCCACCTTGAACTTTATCTCTGGAGTTTGTGGTTCATCTTCATTTTCAAAATGAAACTGTCTTTTCCTTGTCCTTGTTGCTGGAAAAGACTTCAATTTGTTGAGGCCCAGCAATTTTTTGTCCTGATATCAGAGCTCCAGTAAAGCCAGATTATTAGTATTCTAGAAAAAAATTCTCCATTTGCTTTCACTTCTGACTGCATGACACGAAATGAAGCATTTCTTTTGGAAGCATTTTACTGGTGGAATTTATTTGAAATAATATGTTAAACTCAAATTGCTGTGGATCGTGAGAAAATGAATATGTTTGATGTACTAGATCAGTAGGAATCTTGAAAGAGGAAATGTGGGAAATCTGTTCTTGGTGAGTTCAGTTCCGGTGTGTCTATATGCCCAAGCAAAGGTCTTCATTCAGATTTGGGGCCCACTTTTAACCAGTGACCTCCCACTCCGTCCGGGGGTACTGGTGCCCTTTCTCCGGCTCTACCTAAATAGTAAATAAAGTGAACTAATTTTCTCGTTTCTGTGGGTTTGTTCGTTAACGAGAAACAATTGCAGGGGTGTAAGCAAATATGGGAAAAAATTTCAATAGCTCTTTTACTTGAAAACTGTTCACGACTTCGAGTTTAATTCAACTCGTAAACAATAGTTTTCACCTCAGTGACTGTTTTGATTTAAAAAGGCATGTCAACGCTTACTTTAAAAAATGGCTTTGATAATACCTGTGATTGTTGAACAAGGTTGATGAAAACGACCATGAAGTCCACAATCATCACACGCACGATTACAGCGTTTTCTTCAACCAGACATTTTCTGACAAAGACACGAGAGTTACAAATTTTTCACAGGGAGACCATCACGTAAAGACCGTACAAAAATGTTTTGCCATCTGGCATGTCACATTGAACTGTCGAAAAAGACTGTCAGTTTCAATACGCCTTCTGCCGAACATAACTCTACAACAGGTTTCCCGACAAGATGAAACTCAAGGTACAAATGATGATTCACCAGCTGTTGAAACAATCGAGGAAAAAGATGAAAATAAAACAAACATTCAAGAAAACTCCAGCGTTGCAAGGACTTCAAAAGCGCAGTACTGTGGTATGTATTTAACGGCTTCGCCAAGTGCAATAGGAGACCATTGAGAGACCATCTTTTTTTTAATCATTCGATTATCAAAAAAGGTGCTCCAATCAGCACACGGCCTCAGCACACGGCCGGACTTCCGTGAATCCAGCAAATTACAAAATATTCACCAAATAAAATAACCCTGAAATAATAAGTGTGAAACGGAACTTGAATCAAAAAAACATACAAAAGTCAAAAATACGAGATTGAGAAATTTTTTATCGTTCACAGAAGACCTTTCATTTCTTAGAAATGGGAGGGCTTACGGTAGTTCTTGGAGGATCTGGAGACTTTGCTATGCAAACTTGTAAATCACAATGTTGATAGATTTGGTTGTGCTGAAAAAGACATTCCATGGCCCTTATCCTACTTTTCTTGTTCCTGCTGCCCGCAAAGACTGACTGATGCTTATCATTTAGTCGGTTATTTTACTCTTATTTGATGGAATGGAGTTTGGGCCCTTATTAGTAATATCTTGATGAAAAAAGTTTTAAACTGAAATTCTTGTGATCTTTACGACAGATCTTACTGACGTCTTGCTACGGCGGCTGATAGAACGAAAATAGTCTTGTAATTGGTATTGAATAATTTGGTGATGCGCGGTCATGTCATTTAAAATTTTTCAAAGAACATCTAAGTACAGTAGTTTAAAAAGGTTTTTGGTATCTTTTCAGGCAAACTTATCCAAACTAACGATTTGAACGCCATGAGTGTGGTGACAGGGGCAAGCACAATGTTTCGTAGCCTACTTGAAAAGCTGTTTTTGCTAATCTCTCAGCAAACATCTGTTAATGATTGCCACATGAGATGGCTCATGAAACGTAACAGTAGTGCTACAGATATTAGCCCTAAAATCGAATATCATCTCTGAAATACAACCAATTGCGCTCTTCTGGTGCAGTGCTTCCCAACGTTTTCAGTTTGCGACCAACTTTTCCTTAAAATTTTTTTTGACATGTTGCGGTAAAACAGCAACAAAATTTTGAGATAGGAGAAAGAAACAAAGTACTGCTAATGGGAAACTTGACCTAGATATTATAAGATCACGTTGAGGCTTGATAGGAAACTAGTCAATGTAATAAATAGAAAACCGACAAGTTTTCAAGAGAACCGATGTAATCTGTAGAAAATCTGCTAATTTGCAATAAACGTTTTAGTAAAAACCCAAAAATTTGAATACTGTATTTTGAAATGCTTCGCGGCCCTTTAAGACCTTTTGGTTAGGAAGCGCCGCTCTAACGGAATGCAAGGTAAACTTGCTCATTACATTAATTTCCTACCTTCAAACGGCAAATTGTACTCTAACTAGAATAATACACGTTTTTATCATATTTTCAATGTATTGCCTATTACAGCATTTTAAAGTTTTCATAAAGGAAAATACTGTGTTTCTAACAAGCGATTTACTGTAATCGGTAATAAATCTGTCTGTCGTCATTTTTACTTAAACCTTTGACAGGACTACCTGTCATTGCTTTCATGATTTTTATCGGCGATGCGCTCCACAACTTCGCTGACGGCCTGGCAATTGGAGTGGCGTTTAGTGGAAGTTGGGTGACCGGAGTTGGGACA
>JGI24021J15306_10006468_pt1 | contig 14100 bp, 9 predicted proteins | sample Ectturendosymbi1_FD_15306 | JGI IMG/M metagenome (IMG submission 15306) | reverse complement strand
CTATTTGACCAACACCAAAACTTGTTGGAGTTCGTGCAAAAAGAGCATCAGCCAAATGCAATTGATTGTAAAATGATGGAACATGATAGATGGGCAAAATATTTTGCAACTTGCAATACCATTAAACGCTTCAAGAACTGATAAAGATTGCTCAATTTTACTTCAACGTTATTGCTCTTTATGCTAATATGGAACACTCTTTTCCTTGATGCAGCCACAAACCAAAAAGAAGAGAAACCTTTCTGGTTGAACCAGTTTCTAGTCTAAAGCTGGTGTGCAATTTAAAACATCTTTCAGGCAGGAAGTTTCATAAAATTGTAAAAGGCGATTCCACGTTTTTAAGGAATTTAAGAAATCTTCAAAATATTCTTGGTCTAAATAGGTTAAGTAAACATGGAATTTGTTTTGTTTTGTGTGTTTTGAATGAAACATTGTCTACACCGGTGGTTTTACTTCAATGCTTAAAACTAATCAACATGCCTATTTGATATTTGAATTGTTAAGTGCAGATAATACACTCAAGTAAGTGAGAGTCGTAAATTGTCCTCCTTTTTTGCGTTGAAAATATGGCAGCCCTTTTGAGCTTATTAATAAATAAACATGGACAGAAAAAAGGGATCGTACCCTTTACAAGTGTAGAGCTTATCCAAGTGGTTCTAAAAACATAAAGCAAAACAGGCAAAAATGAGAGTCGAAGAAGTTGCAGCTAAGTCAAGAAACATTCAGGTTAGTATTTTACAGTGGCAGTGAAATCCTACGGAGACATTTCTGCTGAGCCTGTAAGGGGACAGAAAATCGAAGAATATGTTGTTACAGACTTTGATGTACGTAACGATGACAGTAGACCTATAGTTATACAGCGATGCAGCAGCAGAAGAAGAACGTCAAGATGTATCATCGATAAACACGATAGATGAGTTGTCTGACGCTATCACTGGAGGCAAAGATATCGGTCTCTGGTCATCTAATATACCGGAAAAATTGCGGGAATATTGGTTGAAAACTAAAAGGTATTTTTAAAACATGATGTTCTACAACACAGAAAAGAGAGAAACTCGTCACGGAAATGCACCACAAATCGTATGCCTCGCCAGAATCACAACTCCGAAGACGTTGAAAGAAGCTGGCCTTGTTTTTCTCCTTCACAAACTTGTCTTTACTATTTCACGTGTGGACTGATGTGCGCGGATATTAAATGTGTGCATTTACTTATTAGAATAGGAATCTGTGACTGGAAGCACGCTGAGGAGCCACGAGCAATCAATAGACCATAAAGATGCCACGGTTACGTGTAGTCGCAGAAGCAATTAATCACCATGAAGAATTGATACAGAGCTAGCCAGTCAGGTCAGTCAATGCCAACAATATTGGAAATCTCTTCTGCAACGTTTGGTTTCTGTTGTAAAATTTTGTTGCTGAGCGAGGACAAACATTTAGAGATGATGAAAACATTGGGTCGCCCAGAAACTTTTTTCAAGCAAAATTTCAAAAAAAGGAAATGTAATGCTTCTGGTGACCGGTTTTGCAACAGTTTCACAAATCGCTAATCATTGTCAATTATCATGTTGCATGATAAAGTTTTGTTACACTTGAGTTAAAAAATATGACGTCACAAGATTATGTCATAAATGTTAATGATCCGTGGAAATACTAGTGACTTTATCGGATCGGCCATCCCCTACCTAAAGGTTCTATATCTGATCCGCACATGGGACCTCCCACCACGCCTGAGCCCCGGGCCCCCCACCATCTAAATCCGGCGCTGTATCTTGCGGAAGGTCGCAGGAAAAGGATTTTAAAAACAATTTTTTATAATGGAATACGTGTTACTACAAGTCATCCTAGAGATATCCGGCAAGTGATTGCCAGTTCAGCTGATTGCAAGCATTCGTCTCCAACTCCGTCATTTTGTGATGCGATTACACAAAATTTTCAAACTTCATTTCGATCGTTCGTTCAAAGCTTAGTTTTGTGATCTCTGAGTCTTTGCGATGGTGTTTGTTGTGAAAATCACTGAACGTCTCTGAGAAAATCTGACAAAAACAACCACTTAGGATGACATTGGCCGGCTTTTAAACAAGATTTGGCACTCTAAACATTTACGCATTNAGAAACAAGTGAGGGAATTTTTGATTTGATTTCAATTCAGTCGGTCGTAAAGCACTTGGTAGGAAATTTTTTCCCAAAATCAAACCAATGGGCAACTTCAACCAGGGACGCCGGGACAGCGGTAGAGTAGGGGATAGTAAAAGAGTTGAGGGCAATGCAAACTTACAAAAAACAAAAAAATCGTTACCAATCATGCTTGTTTCTGTTCACTAACGACGTTAACCTCAAAATAATACCGGAAATTATAGAAAACCACTCTGAAGTTTCTGGGTGCACAAATAGCTGCAATAAATTTGTTTAAAATCTTGATAAGCCATGAAATTACTTATGATACTTTTATAAGATGCACCTCCACCCAGTAGCCCCCCTATGAAAAGTCAGGGGGGAAATTCCCCCCGTGCACCCGCTCTCTGGCGTCCCTGACTTCGACCATTCCTGTAACAGACATCCGACTGGAAGGTCTGCTGATGAGCGTCGAGAGCACTTTAAAATGCAACAGTTTTCTTGAAAACAGCCTGATTATCTGTAGGCGTATTCAACCTCAGGGTATCTGCCAACTACTGATCATAGGCTTTCTTTTCTGCTAGGACGTCAGTTTGTATTGCGGTGTAGCAAATGAAGTAACTCACATATCCAGTTTCACCAATATTTTCGTCAACTGTAACAGTCATACACTATTTGAAGTTTTCTCTTTTGCATTACATTTCTTTACGGTATCAGTGATGGATGAACCTTTTTCAAAGTGCGGGGAGCACAAGTGCACGTCAAATAAGCTAAGGAAAATTTTTGCAGTTTGAATTGGCAACTCTGACATCACAAGTATTGAAATATGACGCCATTAACTTTTGTCAGCATATTTAAGCAATTTTATACAATGTTTTATAAGCCCGCAAAGAACCCTATCTACACTACACCCTATCTATCTATATGCTACGCTGACTTGAGCACATAAATGTAATTAGTTGTTCTTAGCACATCAATGTAACTAAGTGTATTCTGCCAAATATTTACGAAATTATGCCAAATTAGAATTTATATATGACAAATCATATTGCTAAAATACTGCAAAAATTCTTCCAAATGTTTTCATACGGTTTACTTTAACAATGAACCCAGTACTAATTGTTTAATTGTGTTGCTTAAACTTATTTAAGCAAAATTCGAAATTTGAAAGTGGGGGCAAGCCCCCCCCAGAAGAAAGTGGGGACCCTAGGCCCATGCGGTTTCTCTGTTCCTCAACCCCTGACAGGTAGCCTATATCGCTTTTTTAGTTGTGTGATAGCCAATAAACGGCGTGAAATGTTCTAACTCGGTTAAGTGCAATGTGAAAGAAATTGTTGACGTTTTCCAAATGGCTGAGTACCTTGTTTACAAAAGTTTTAGGCAAAAGATATCAGATGGATATTTGATTGATCAAGTAATCACTGGCTTCAGCTTGTTTTCTGATGATGCACTTTTCTTCTTGAAGCTTTCTTGCCTTTGTGCTAAGTAATTATGATTTCTAAAGCTGAATCACAAAACATGCGTCTCAGTATTTCATTTAGCCTAATCTCAAGAACTACCAAACGAAATCATTATTCGTAACTGAAACATATTTCACTTTTAAAGTAAATCTTTGATTTCGTCTGGACATCTACTGTAGTTCAGGTAAGCAAGTAAAACTTGCACAAAAATAAACAGAAAAAGATTGTAGATAGTACAACATTTCCCACTTGGTTTATACAGCTCTTGATCAAATTCTATATACACAAGCATAATTGGTAGCGATTTTCATCATAACGATGTTGATAGGACCACTAAATTAATGCTTAAAGTCTTACCGTTGTGGTAGGCAAGTCCATAGGCTTATTTGTCCAGTTGCAATTACTTCTTCGTTGAAGCCGCACCACACAACGTTGCATGTTGGTAAGTGGACGCTACTCAGCTCCTGGTAGGTACTTCGGTTGCCAGCTTCATACAATGCTGCTTGAACGCAGGGCTTCGTGAGAGCATGATGAGATAAAAGGAAAGTGGAGTTTAGCCTGGAAACTATTAAGTCCCATTCTCTGCGGTAGCTGTTATTCACGCCATATGAACTAGGATAGGCAGTGCTTTGAAGCTCGCTGCTGTTTCCACTTGGATCAGTATCCACTGTCATCTGAACTATGGCTTGACATGTTTTAACAAATTTGCGATTATCGCAAGAATGATCATACACCAGTTCGGAAAAACGATTAAATCGGAAAGTTCCATTTTTGCACTCCTCGTTGTAAAGAGGACAATTCCAACTTTTCAACGCTTCCAAGTATCTCATTAGGGACGTCCCGGGGCGTTGCCAGTACCGTTCAAATTCACTTTGAAGCTCTTTGCAACAGTGAAGTCGACGTGAGTCGGGCACATAGTGATCCATCGATTGTGAACACGATTTATTTGCAAAACTGTCATTGGAAGTGGATATCGCTACGTTTGAACTGACAGCATACTTCAGCGTCATTAAGTGGCAAACAAACGTCATTGCCTTTGCTTCCATGTTTGGAAAAATTACAGTTTTTTCACTAACTCAGAAAAAATCTGCAAAAGATTTTAAAATGCATCAACTAATTTTCCAAACATATCGCACATATATTGCCTTTACACTGTACTCTATTTTGCATAAAGTTACGTACACTAATTTAAAAATCTTAATTACGACATCTTTCAAAAGCAGATGCCCTATTCGGCGTTTCTCAAAACTTTTAGACTGCAGATTTCCGGGCCCTACGCCGACACAAAGCAACCTTGTCGAGATTATACTAATAAAAACTGTATCCTGCTTTTGCTACAGGCAAACTTGCAGATGCAAACCACTGCTTTAAGGAAAACACAAAGCTTGGTTTTCTAACCCGATGAGATTCACTGACTCTAGTATGACGAGAACTTCAGAACCAATCGCTGCGCAAACCTTCTCGAAATTTTTGCTGTTGACATGTTGACGTAGCAAAGGCTGACGCTGTGCACTCATCGTTCTGTCATGAAATAAATTTCCGCTCTCCTTTATAGATGGCTTCAGGCAGACCACTTGGTTTAATGTCGTGTTGTGCAAGCCGCGCGCCCAATTGGCCTTTTCTAGTCACGTATTTTGTCAAAAATTTCTTCGCTGTCATTTCCGTAGGCGCGGGAACATTATAACGCTTATATGTCTATGTAACACAAGAGACCAAATTTTAAATCTCAGTAATTTCACAAAATTTTTTACACAACTCTTTTTTTGCGAAAAGAAGCATTGTTCCATTTTTCTTTTTTTGAATTGTGTTGAAGTTCACACTTCTTTGTTTACAATTTTTTCTACCGCAAATCTCTTAAACTTTCCTTACCAACTATTCAGAACAGCAACAAAAACGAAGTTCGTACGTAATGTTGCTGTTTTAGATATACACAGTTGCGTAACTAGAGTTTTGAGCCAGGGGCTACAAACTTGGCTGATTGGCTGAAGGGGCCCACTGGCTACCGTACAGAGGCCCATTAGCCAACACTCAGAAAAAAGTTAAGAAATGGTAGTGAATCTGGATGTCGTGGATGTTTATACTAGCTAAAAAAACAAAAACACCTCGAAAAACGCAAAAACACAGCAACCTACTGAAAACCAAAAGAATACTAAATAATATCAAAATGTCAGCTAAAAGAAGACCAGTTTTTAGATATAGCTTGCCAGGGAGGCGTCTCGCCCCCTTGTCCCCCCGTTAGTCACGCCACTGGATATACACAAACTATTATGGTTCTTACAAATACAGCTGCATTTTTCGTTGGTATCAGAATTACATCGCATGTCTTTGCAAACAAAAGACTTTATCATTCTTTAAGCAGCTATGCATAAATAGAAAGTAACTTGTTTTTAATGTAAAACAAAGTGTAACCATATTTTTTACAATATATTAAAAAATATACATTCACAGTCTTATAACCAACTGATTTTACTTTACTAAGAGATCATTGTGAAAAAACAAATTTGTTTTATCAAACCTAAGGCGAGATGTATGTAAACTGCATTGCTTTAGAAACGTCAGTTTCATGATTTTTACCTTTTTAAGATTTTGCAACATGCGTTTTACCTTTGAATTTCTGCATCACTGAAAAAATCTTTGGACAAACTGCACAGATTCTTTACAGAAGAATAGCACAAAGGGTTTTTATTTACCAAAAGACCTACTCCTGTATCTTTAATATTGGGATATCGAAAATTATTGATTTCCCAATAAACTTTTGCAAATTAATTCATGCAGTAACGCAGCAAATATTTCACTTCCCTTTGCTTCGCAAACTTTTATACTAAGACAAGCCTATTTAGTGTATGCTTTCAGAAATGCATTCAAACGGGCACCTTTTCAATAAAGGTTAAAGGCATTTATGGCTACAAATGCTTCGGCAGTGGCACAATAAGGCGATTAAGACATTTGCGTGAGCTATCAACTTCGTTTTCATAACCTTTAACTCAGAAATCTACAGAAACTTGTTGTGTTTTTGTAAAAAGAGAAAAAATTTGAATTTTGTTGCTGAACAATGAATATTTTAAGGCTTACTTTTCATATATCTGACATTCACGTGATCAATTTTTTATGAGCACAGCAGGTGGCAAACAGATACAGTAGTTACCATGTTATGCCAACATAGAACTCAGTTTTTGCAACTTTTGAGCTCAGATTCTAATAGGCTGTGGTTGGTGTATATTATCACTTTTTTATTTTACAGAACGTTTTTTCACTTCACTGTTATTGGCAGGACACAGAGGCTTTTTCTCAATGCATCAAAATCTTAAGCTACACAGACGGCAGGTGTCTGAGCACGTGACATGAGCATTTGACTACATAATTAGAAACCTACTTTCGGAGAACTGTAACCCGCAAAATTGCGTCTGGTTTATGAACTGTCGACCCTTTGTTGAACTCGTCCCCTTGCTGCGTGGCAAGTTTTAAGCATCTCAAAAATTGTCTTCCCAGTTGGTGTATACCCGTTTCGCTTAGACAGTTGACGTACACAACGGCAAACGCAATAACAGTTCTCAACAAGGAGTTCCGCAAGAAGATGCAGTTCGCAAGAGCATATTTATTTGTGTTTTTGACAATAACTGCATCGCCAAACAAGGATTTCAATGGCGTTATTTACGTAGAACAAATGAGTGAAATTTACTGATTTTACGACAATTTGTTGCAGATCCTACAGCCTTCGATGATGAATTTTTCGAGCCAAAGACGGGCAGTACGATTGCGAACATATTGGAATGATACTCACTTTATTCCATTTACAAACAATCAAAACCTAAGAAATACATTACACTGTACAGGAAGTTATACAAAAGATGTTAATTCAGACGTTGTGAGACGTGGTAAGCTGTCTCTGATACAATTAAGGTTTCAATCAACAAACTACGGCGGTTTTCAATGTTACAGTCTCAATTCGACAATGCGTTTGTGGATTTTAGAGTGAAATGGGGGCAAACCTTAATTTGAAGTCACTTTTGAGAGTCGATAGAGCATAAAATTGTAGCTAGCTTAGCATCCGATAGTGCAGGAAAATCTTTAGTCACAACGTGTGACTATTAGTTAGAACATTTTTAGTCAAGGCAAAAAACAAGAGAAGAGCTATGTGAATCCTAAGAGGCCAGCAGAAAAGATGTATTTCAGGTCATGCACACCACAACATGGGCATGATATAACATGTAACTTTATAAACACTAAGTGTGATATACCAAACGCAAAAAAGACAAAGACATTGGAATTTATCTTCTCATCTAAAAGTGTTCCTGGGTTGGTGCCTTGCTAACCTTGTTTTCGTCTTGCATTATTCGTGTTTGGTTTTGAAAGCGCGGTAGACTTATATTGCTTGGTTCTGCATTTCAGAATGTATAGTGTTCTTCGTTTAAGCATATAACATCAATGGTACCCTGAGTAATGCAAGTTAAAATACATCAAAGTTTTCAGCAATCTCGGATAGTTCTGTTGCGCTCCACACAATAGCGGACCAAGCAAGGTCGGAGATGTAATACCGCCACCTGCTCCTTGGACGACCTCTGGGTATCTTTCCGGTGGATGTAGCCAGCGGAACGCGCCTCGCTAATCTTCATTGGACTTTCTAGTCACATGGCAGAAACAACGTAGCTGGAAGTCTCTCAATTCAGAAGATAAGTGGCTCGACATTCAGAGCTTCACGAAATTCACGTCTCCATACTTTGTCGCAAAGTGACACACCGTGAACTTTTAGTAAAAATCCCATATCTGCCGCTTGCACTTTGGATAGTATTCGCTTTAATAACGAAATCTATATAAAATCGCTTTCCTGGTAAAAACTAGTTTATTATTAGATTTAGCTGCTTGACCCTGGCGGTGAATTGTCACTGAAATGTGGATACGTGCAGTAGAATCACCGCAAAGTTATGAAAGTAGAGGATGGCAGGAAGATTTCTCAAAAACTCAATACCAACTATGACACATAAATAATGGCTTTTTGTTCCCCAAAAAATTTACTTTTTGGTTTTTTACTAAATGTTCGTGTCTGCGTTTGAAAGTTCGTAACGTGTCCACACAGGTAACGAATGTAGACCACTGTGTTGCGCCTGTGCTTTTCAGATGTCGTTTCACTCTTGCACGCGGTTAAACTCCGATAAATCACCAAAAATAGGTTCTTCAGAAAACTTCGCATGGGACAAAAGTTTGTCACGTGATGTTACTCTTCGTTACGTAGTTTCCGAAAACCAATGCGTCAAGGCATGCGGTAGCATTTTTAACAAATTGATTTAGCGTAAAATCGTGCAATTTATCGGTCGTAGCATAGCGCGCTTTTTTGTTGCTAATGCCACGTTAAAGATCCCTGCATGGAAACTAGGAATACGATCAGCTTGCTATTAACGATTATAGCAGAAAATCGCCAGGCTGGTACAAGCTAGTGTGTTTCTACAGTAAGCAACAATAATGTTGAGGACTATTAGAAAATCAATAGTGATATTTTAAGACCCGTTTCATAATTGCTGACTAGGTAAGTTACTGAAAATATGTTTAAGGTGCCACAAAAATCATGAAGTTGACAAAAATCTTTTAAAGAAAGCGTTTATTAGTTGATTCCTATTTCAAGTTATACTGTATGCGTCAAAAACGAATGACTTTCTCTGTTAAATTTGTATTTCTTGCTCTAAATTATCTTATATGAGCAGTGAATAAAAATAGGGAAGGAAGATAAAAAACTCTGAACAAATCGGGGTTAGATAAGCAGGATATGATGAAATAACAAACAACCTGCACAAAGAATTGAGTTGTTTCGTGAAACTGGTTCTTGATCACAGTTGCTTGTTTGAAATAGTTAGTTGAAAATCTTTAATCACAAAAGGAAAAACCTTAAAAAAATTTGAACAACAAACAGTATACAACGATTCGGTATGAACGAGGTGTTAACATGCTCGAATGACAGCTTATATTGCTCTTGAGTTTTGCTTATATATGCAAAGGTCCAACTGTGCATAATTAAAGACAAGAAATGTTACACCTTGCATCAAAGTATTGTAGATTAGACTTGATATCACAATTAAGACTTTGTACGTACAGTTGCCACTCTTTTGCTGCGTATTATGTGAAGCAAATAGCTCAAGCAATTTCAACGTTATTCTATCATATTACCAAAAGAGTTCAGCACGATTCAACAATATTTTGACAGGTATGAAAGCATTTACCCCACTGCAAGATCATAATATTCTTATGGAATACAGTTCAATCAAAATTATTAAATTTATGAAAGTTTAGGTTTGGTATCTACTAAATAGGACTACATGTACAAAGAGACAACGACAAAATTTATTGACTTTAAAGTTCAGAAGTACAGTATAGTCTAAGTATGACAATTCTGTAACATTTTGACACTCTCATTATATTTCTGAGTCTCAGGGGAAATACAAATGTGTGCTGTCTCATCCCATCCCATGGGACGTTTCCTATGGGATTCCCATAGGAATGACATTCCCATGGACAAACCTGAGTATGCGTCCCTTGCGCAACCATCACGCTGAGTTTGGTGGGATAATGGCTAAAGTTGCGCTGATGAGGTAAGAAAAGATGAAAAAGTGTAGTTTAAAAAGACAGCATGAGAAAACCAGCCATGAAAATTGAAGCAAATTAAAAACAATTTTGTTTTCTTTATTGCATTTTGCCCATAATTTCCAGTGAAGGCATGCACCTGATGATTGTGCAGAAAAACAGCTTAAAAACAAAATTCAACAGTTGAAGTAGTGGAATAATACATGACAGTTTAGAAATGAAAATATTATTGGACAGTAGTACGGTATTATCTTCTTGAACAGAATGAGTTGGCCCAGCCAAAGGAAATTATCGAAGAACCATACGTCAAGCGGTAACAAGCGTACAATTCCCTGGAGTGCTGACTAGGTAGGGGAAGTAATCGCTTGGAAGAACAACATTATTCGCGAATGAACTACTAAAGTAACAAAATTGCCTTGTCTACCAGAATGACTGGATCCAAAAGACGGTATGAAAGCCTTGGGAATATGTCGCCCACACCAGTAGTTATAGATCTATCTCTTCTAGCAAGAATTTGATAAGGTCCATGAAATAAAGAAGAGAACATGTGTTTCTTTTTGAGGATGTCCACATAATCACCAGTGACATTTTGCAGCAAAGGTGAAATGCATTCATACAGGGTGNTTTGCTGCGTCTTCAAAATATATTTAAAACGTAGTTGGAGAACCTATGATAATTTATAAAATGCGAACANCCGCAGCTTCCCATTTATTCTGACTTTTCTATATCTATTTTCTCCCGATTCGCCCTTTCCATGTCATAGAACAATGATGCCTAAGCACCAACAAATACANTACATCATTGAGTTCGACCAACGTCCAACGCATAGTAGAAATTGGTGAAACCACTAGATCTGCACANNCGTTTAGACATAGAAGAAAACTTGAAGCTCAGTAGAGGTACTCGGAGAAGGACAATCCGANGAATCATCCAANTGATTTGCCGTGCAATGCATGTGAAGCAATAGGCAAGCACATNCNTGCAAACAGCTTGTACGGTTCACCAATTGTTTCCACATGACCTCAACTGAATATTTTCATGTTTATAGGCAAGCACATTCGTGCAAACAGCTTGTGCGGTTACAAAGAGCTCATACGGTTCAAAGCCATAGGTAGGCACATAGCAGCTAGTACGGTACACCCCACATGACTTTCATATTCCAGATAGTCAGCCTTAATCTTTCACACATACATTTCAAACAGACTCTATAAAAGGATTGTTTTCTGAAAAGAGAAAGGGAGAAGACATTGTTTTATAGTGAAATAAAATAAGATCTTCGATGCCTAATTTGTTTTACTATTTTACCTTGTTAAGTAGAACGCACGATTCACAACAGCGAATTATTATAGATTGATCGTTTTCAACTGGCAAATTTTATAATGTAAAAAAGCCAATCTGTCTACACTCAACTGCTGTCCAATAAAACGAACTGTGAAGCACAAACTCGCGACAAGCACATGCTACTGTCCTAACTTGTTATAAATCTTATGCTTCTGCTCCAGTCTTTTTGGTCATTTCAGGAAATTAACTTCATTACATGAGGGGTAATTTGTTGTAAACACAAAAAAACAAACTCGGGGTAATGAACAATCTACCAAACGACGTTTGTCAAGGTTGTATCTTATTTGTTGTCTGAATAACCAAACGCAGTAACAAATTATGGACTCCTGTACGATATCACAACTGAACCATACATCAACCATGCTACAAGCTTTTGAACAGTATGTAGAAGATTCGTGTTGTCAGTGGATATAAAATAATGAATATCAATCGTAAAACTAAAAGTATGAAAATATGTAAAAAAACATCAACATTTATTGATTCAAAACATCCAATGAAGGCTTGGCTGTTGCTTAATATTTCTTGAAATTTCAGACCAGCAGGACAACAGAACGTCTTTCTCCAACGCTCCTCTTTTTAGGTCATCTTGTAGCTCACTAAGAAGACAACCCCTCTTTCTGGTCTTGATATCAACCAGGGCACTCAACCCTTTTCACAATCCATAGCTTTGACCATAATTCTGTAGCCTTCTGACTGGGGAGATAAGCTTTAAAAAATTAATCAATCAGAGTGTGCATCGAGGAGCTGGCTGTTTCCATGATCACTCTGCTCCAGATTTTGTTGCTTCCCACTTACACGTGAACATGATGGTCTATACCAGCGTAGTCCAAACACTGGCACGCCCGCGGACAGTTTTTGGGTGGCCAGCGGACGCTTTCTGTATGCCGTATATTACACAAAGTCATAAATACATTGTATTAGCCACACAACTCTTGCAAGTCACACATCACTGAAGTGCAGTTAAATATGTAACTATAAGGAGTAATCATATATTTTTACAATTTATGACGTTACAATACCTAAGCTCTAGGCTGGACTAACGTTGCAGTACTCTGTGACCACAAAGCATGCGTTTATTTTTTATCTCTGTTGCAAGCTTAGACTCTGTAATCAATTTTCGAGTTAGATTACAAGATGTGCATTGTGGAAGCGAAGTAATATTTAGTCAAGTATAGCAATTTAACAAAAAATGAGTGTCCAAAGAGAAGTGTCAGAGATAAACAGAAAGTTCAATTCTAACTGGGAGGAAAGGTATTTCTTCACCATTAGCAGTGGCAAACCAGTGTCTTGTGAGTTTGCAAGTAATATCCATTCCGAAAGAGTTTATATTTAGAGGCATTACAGCACCAAACACGAGAAGACACACGGGAAATCCTAGGGAAACAATTTTGAAATAATTGAAGGGTAACCAGACGCGCAACCAGTAGGGCAACCGCGCAATTGCCTCCGCTTAAGAGACTTGCACTGAAGATGTGCTCCATGTTCGTAATTTGCAAAAGTGGTTTCTCAATTACGAGGCGATTGAAAAGCGACACACGAAATAGAATATCTAATGAAACCCGCATGCCTGCTTGCGACCTTCGACTACGGAAACTAAAGCGGACATTTATTTTATAACCAAACCCGAGAAACAACAAATTGCTTGTTATTTTGTTGGTTTGTTGTGTATCATTTTTCTAGAAGAAAATATCTTTTTTGGGTTGCAAACAAACAAACAGAAAACTTAAAAATTACTCTGGAATGAAAAGTTGCTTTCGGCGTGCAACAAAAATTAGGTCTATTAGAAAAGCGAACGAGTCTTTTTATTGCAATGGAGTTCCTCTCTTTGCGGCCTGCTAATTTTTCCTCAAACCGTAACGTGGCCATGGGCGTCGGAAGGGGGGCACAGGGGGGAACCAAGACCCCTTCTGGATTTTGAAATTATGAGCAAAAAAAGGTTGTTTTTTCAATTTCGAGGAAAAAAAAACAAATTTTACCACTTTTGGCCCCCCCTGGAAAAAATTTTGGGAAAATCCCCTACTGCCCTCCTTGGAAAAAATTCTTCCGACGTCCATGAATGTGGCCCTTCATGCTCGCAGTCATAGACCACCCTGGTCTATACAGTGGTTCTCAACCACTGTTTTGAGAGCCGCATGTGGCTCCCAACCATCTTTCGGGTGGCCCAAACCAGTCTTTCAATAACACCTCTAATATTTTGTGTAACATATTTCGTTCTGCAATAAAACAAACCGTGTAATTTGACTTGTGTTAAAATTTCTTTAGTGCGGCTCTCCAATAAAGTTGTAAGTCTGGATTTGGCTCCGCTCAGCGAAACGGTTGAGAACCATTGGTCTATTACACACTACAGTGACTTCAATCTCATCAGGTTATCATTGCAGATTTCTTCCTCCGATTTTTCAATCAGGCGCTTGAACCAGTGATTCTTAACCTTTCTACCCACTCGTACCCCCTGACCTTTCGTTAAATTTTCTCGTACCCCTTGTCTGAAATCAAATAGTAATTGATACTAAGTTGTAGAAAATTAGCATAATTGCCTGAACACATGAGACAAATACAGCTTGAAAGTTTATTAGCGAAGGCAGTGATCTTTTCCCTAGTTTTGATCATGTTCATTGCC
>JGI24021J15306_10006466_pt1 | contig 14105 bp, 10 predicted proteins | sample Ectturendosymbi1_FD_15306 | JGI IMG/M metagenome (IMG submission 15306) | reverse complement strand
GACGTCAGGCTAGAAACAACCATCTTCGGTTAATCCGGATCTTCGCCTAAACCGGATAAAATCGTCGGTCAAATCGAATCCGGATTAACCGAGGTTTACTGCACTTGTTTTTAGCTCTTCCCAGGCGTTGCTGCTTTATACTAATTTCAGGCAGTTTTCTTCAAGTTTTGATTGAGGTTTGGCTGTGTTTCAAGCATTAAATTCATTATTTATTTTTGTGTTATGGTTAGAAGCTTTTCCGCGCTATCTGACCATGCATTTTTAACGCTTTCTGATAACTGATGACGCTTTTTAGCTAAATGGATTTTATCTTTAATTGAAACATAAAATGGCCTGAAGCTGACTTCATTCCTCATGGTAATCTAGTAGTTAGCGTATTGAGCATGAAGTGCTAACAGTGGCGTGCAGAGGGGGGTCAAACGGGGCGACGGCCCCAGGCATCCAAAGAGTGAAATTACAAAAATTGAAATGCTGTAACTGAATGATTTTTCCTACTGTAAGGCTACTAACACATGCTGCATGGATTTACTTTTGTTTTTTTTGTCAACGCTCGTTTTACGCATTCAAACACCAGTAATTCTCACATTCTTCAATACCAGGGACACACCCAATCAAACCGATTGTGACGTGACTTTTTCCAGATTGTGCGATCAAGGGAAAATCACAAAAAAGGATTGAAAGATAATTATGGACGTTTACTTGGTTTTCTGAGTCATATTTCAGAACTAAGCTAAATCCCCTATTTCAACTTGCTTGATTTAGTTGACTTTATGGTGCATCACTAGTTTCCCGCTTCGTTTTTTGATGTGGCAACCCTAGGTCTGCGCTTATACAGCGGCACACCTCTGCTTGCAATACAGTATGCGCATCATTTCGAGCTTAGTCATTAATTGGCAGTTCAGGCGGATTGATCATAACGGCTCACACAATCCCATATCTGTTCTGCCCCCCAATAGTTGTACATATAACAGCCACATAATAAAAAACAAGTTTCCTCGCGTACTTTATGCGCATTATCAACTGATGTGTGGTAAACAAGTTTCAAAACTGCCACCCGGGGGTGTCCGCAATCTCAGCCAAATACCTTCTGTGCTCGATTGACATTCGACGAGACATTCGCGTAACCTGATGTTTTTGCAATTGTGAACTGTCCTGTCGTGGCGTTGAGTGTGTTTTACTCTACTGTTTTAATGCGCAGCCTTATATTTTTGCAGTTGTGAACTACCCCAACGTAGAACTGAGTGTGTTCCACTCCCCTCTTTAACGCGTTTCCGGATATTTTAGCAGTTATGTACTGCTCTGTCTTAGCGTTGAGTGCTGTGTTTTGCTCCGGTATCCTAACATGGAGCGTGGATAATTTATATTCATTACAAAGGAAAGTGCGTGCAGAGTAATATACATGTTGTGTCAACAAACTTCATCAAAATGTTGTTTTGCAAATGTGAATATGTCGTTATATTGTGACGTCACAAACAGCGTATATCCAGTGACAATGACCACCATACCCCACTGCTCAATACTAGAATTTGGTAGGGGTGTGCAATCAAGTAGTCACCCCAGAGATCACCTGAACTCTGCACGCCACTGAGCGCTGATAGTATTTCTATTGAAAACATTCCACTTCGCAGTTCATTTGTAGGGAAGCCTTGTTTGTGCAAAAACATACACGATAACTTGTTTCCTAATTAGGTATGATGGTGGCATTTCGAGTCGGAAACTTTGAAGATGTAAAAGGTATTCCAACCGACTTTCCCAAATGTGGAAATTGGAGAGGATCAGGATCAAGTTCAACGTCGTCTTCATCTATTTGCCGAACGCGTTACTTTCAAAACGTTTTGCTTGCAGTTTTGTCATTGCATGCGATCTACATTTCTGCATTGGGACAGCCGTGCAGTTACGAGTGAGGAGCAGTTTATCAAGCGAACTTGTTTAGGAAAAATTTTAGGACAAAAATGCAAACGTCCCGATTTACATTGAAACATTTGTCAATTTTAAAATTAAATCTTGCCTTACTCGATGCACAGGCATTTATATAGGAAAACAAGAAAATTGTTTAAGCCTAGGCTTCAAGATCCAAGGGGGCCTCCAGCAAACTGTGGTACACCTAGAGTCAAATACCAGTTTAATGATCAGTTCGATAAATATTCGTCAAAATTTTATGTCGTAATTATTATTCATGAAATTTAGTGTTATTCACCTACTCAGATTTCGTGTTGATAACACCAGGGTCTTCCAATGAGTTTCCATCAATCTCAGTATGACCGTCTGCAAGGTCGCAACCAGGAACAGGCAAAACCGGGCAATTGTCCCCCCCGAAATTTTTGCAAACATGATGGCATTCACGTACTTCACATGAAAAGTTAGTTCTCGAGACCGCGTTGCCTCTACGTGAACTTCTCAAGAAAACTTTTTCGCATACGTATGTGCTGCGTCATATAGGATAAAGCAATTAAACAACCAATGTACCATGCTTTCGAAAACTCTCAACACAGAACCGGAGACAAGCTTTGAGGTGCTAGTTGTGAAGTGAAACCATTCGTTTCATGAAAGTGACGTTGTGGTTGTAAATGTGACCTCACAGAGCATAGACGTAGCCAAAGGGGGGCCAAAGAAGCCATGCCACCCAAATTTTTAGAAATTATAGTCATTTTGTGCTTTGAGAGGCGTTTTTCCAGACAAAATAGTGTTATTCGCCTAAAATCAAACATTTTGTCCCCCCCAAATTTCTGGGCTGGCTACGCCACTGTCACAGAGCAGGAATCCAAATGCTACCAATCAGGGATGTAGTGCTGACAAAAAAGGTGTGAGTTTGGGAACGCTCCCCAGAAAACCAGCCATTTTAAAACAGCTTCAAACTCATATTAAAGCAAAACAGAAAAAAGGTCTGGGACGGCCGTTCCCACGCCTTCCCCACTACACCCCTGCTACCAATCGAGGCTATTGTTACAAAGAGTTGCCATTTAAGTTGATTTGCTGCTAAATGTAGGAGGATTTTCTCACTGTTAGCTGTAAAATTTTCAATCTAGAAGTTAAGCTGATGTTATAGCAGGCACATCCACCAGCTACCTTCAATCATGTGGAATTTTTGGTCTGTATGAATGTTGTTCTCGGTGTTATTTGTAAAACGTGTCATCTATTCTTCTGCTTTTTTATATTAACTGATGTCTAAAGTTGATTGATTTATTAGTTTTACAGCTGTAAACTTAAAAAAGACTACTGCTGAATTATTGCCACTATATGGGATTGGTAATAATCGTGAAGGAGCTTACGTTTTTCTGAATTTATCATCATTTCTTCTTTTTAATTATTAAGCAGGGGTGGCGGCCACAGAGGACTAGGTCCCCCAAATTTTTCTGGGAGGCCTGGGCCCCCTCTTTTACATTTCGAATTTTGCTTAAATATTTTTAAGCAACACAATCAGTATTCGGTCCATTGTTAAAGTAAATTGCTTGATGAAAAAAATCTTCCTAACTTTTTTGACGTACATTTGTGCCTCCCCATGGGCGTCCGCAGAATTTTTTTCAGGAGGACATAAATGACATTTTGCTTATCCGTTTTAGTTTGCTGAAGATGTACATAACGCAAATTGTCGTGGGCTACACAAAACGCTTTACCTTTTCTGCGCCATAAAGAAAAATTTCAATGTTACGGCAACAGTTGCAAACAGTGTTCCCTCTAAGAAAATTTACACTGAGCAAATGTTTGTTTTAGTGAGCATGAATATCTTAGTTCTTAACAGTGAATGAGCAGAGTTCTGAATGAATTGCAAAACTTGTAAATTATTGGAGTAAGTATACCATTTTATTAAAATACGAACAACGTACAAACGTAATTCAAATAGATTCTCTTTGTTTTAATAATTTCACAATGCTTGGAATGTTGCAACTGGCAAGTGCACAAGAATGAGATTTCACTGCCCAAATTGTCTGGTGGTACTGCGCATTTTCGTAACTTAGAAGGAACATTGGTTTAAAAAAATGCGCTTTGTTGGCAGCAATGCTTCTGTTTCATTCATGCTCTTCTTTAGGCACGCCGAAACAACGGTAGGGCAGGGGGAGCAGTATAAAACTGAGGGAAAAGAAACTTATAAAAAACAAGCAAATCGTTGCTAATATTTTTGTTTCTGTTCAGCAACAATATTGACCTCAAAAATAATAAGAGAAAACTGAATTTTCTTGTTACCCGAATAGCTGCAATAAATTTGTTTCAATTCGATCTTGAAAAATCATAAAATTACCCATAATGCTCTAATGAAAACAGCACCTCTGCCCCCTTTTGAAAGAGCAAGGGGAATGCCCCTGCCACTTTTCGGCGTCCTTGCTTCTTTTCACACAGTATAAAATTGTTTGGCTTACTGCTATCAGCTGTAACTGTCTCGCTGTATTACTTGCCAAGATGCCTGCGTTCAACAGTCACAGGCGGCAAAGCACCTATCGCCGCAACTTGAAGTTAATCTTTGAAGATTTGTAGCCATGTTATTTTTACGCAATAAAGGCCAATAGTAGAACAATTCATTCTCAAATTCGCAACCTGCCTCTCCAGCTAAATGAACGGGCATAAGTGAACCGTAAGCAGCTCATCACGGCATGATACCACAACAGTGAAGCTGGCTCCTATGCAGTGTGAGTGTCATACCGGAAAATAAAGTGGCATTGCAAGAATTAACTCATTAATATCGGAATTAGACTGTTGACTTCAGGCTTTCAAGACATGTGGTTCGTATCGCAATTACCAGAGGGGGCAAATACCCATTTTATCCTCCCCCTGTGGACGCACATGGCCCCCCACTATGAAAAAGATTCCTCCCCCACTGTTGGTAAGCAGGTCATAGCAAAAAAAGTCGCATCATGGTTGACTGCACATCGATGACGTCATAATCGTCGCCAAAAGTGACTTCTGTCCCCCACGAAAATTTTCGCTGGTTGTGGCCGTGGTGTGCATTGAGTCACGGTTCTACCAAATTATTTTTCGTTGCAGTTTTAGTGTAGCTTCGCTTACAAGCAAAAAGCATTATTATCTCAAAATATAAAAAATAGGCCGCTCAAGTCGTCACTTCCACCGTAGCAATGATATATTTGATTTTTTTATTGAACTGAGCTATAAGTGAAAACGCTTATAATAATTCAAGGTCTTACATTATATCCAAGTGGTTCATTTTTTCATTATAATATCCTCTTGCTTGGCCTCAAATAATATCAGTGGTTTTGTTTTCTTTTTAGTATAAAAAATTTGACTTTTTTATTTAATTATGAATATGAAGTAGTGGTGTTTCTATTATAAGTGAAATCGTGAAATTCAGTTTGTTGTTTTGCACGTGCATTGGTTATTTAAAGAAAACCTGGACACCAGAGTCTTAAAATCAAGCAGAAACTCTGCATTACTGTAAGTCAGCATCACAACCAGCGAGTTCTACAATCGCAAATCAGAGGAGAAAAGCAAGTACCAAAAGTCATCGGCAGATTTTCATTTTGGCACGCATTCACACAGATATGTAAAGACTAGTTTTTTTCTCAGCTGTCTTTCTGAACTGAACAACTTGCATTTATGCTGCAAGTTTTTTGTTGGCTATTTTAAATATGGCAGCGGTTGCAGAACACCTAGGCATTAAAATAAGTCGTGCAAAAGTGATACAGTTGGATGAAAGCAAACTTCCACTGAGTTTGAAGTTGAAAATATTTTTGGGGGTTGTGTAAGAATTAATCAGATCGAAATTATTCTGTTGCGAGAAGCCATTGGTCTCTGTACAATGCAGATAAAGTTTATTGGTGGAGCATCACTTTGTACATCTAGTTTGCCTGTTGATACCGGTTACTCATGCAGGTTACTTCGTTGAAGTGTTTCCTGTATGTACAGTAATATTCCGTTTATGTTCGCATCCCAATTAAGTTCGCAAAAAATAATGAAAAAATGTAGATCCAAATTTTCCAGCAATTTATTGGTATTTACAGCAAATTAAACATGCTAACTTGTCATAAAAATGTTAAGCACGAAAGATTATGGTGCATAAAGCTTCAGATGGTGCGTATTGTGCTCTCTCTTGCGTTTTGCTTCCAACATCACCTGCCTTACTTTTTGCTGATAGTGTTCGAAGTTCGAAGGAATAATTTTAGTTCATTATAATCATTTCGTGCTTGCCCTTGCATATCATCAGGGAACAACAACTGATCCTTACCCTTAAGGCAGGGGTTCCCAACCTTTTCACAATCTCGTACCACTTGGGCACTCCGTATTGTCAACGTGTACCACTTTTTCCAGAACAACTAATTTGATCGAATCTTTGTTTAGTCAGAATAATAATATGCAGTACATGAGTGGTCTTCAACGTGGGCGAAATCGCCCCCCCAGGGGGCGATTTTATTCGTTGTGGCGGCGATATTGTGATTTACGAGATTTGAGAGGCGATTTCAGTTTCCAGGGGGGCGATTCTGCAGGTTAAACCTACACAAAGGTTGAATTGATTCCAAAAAGAACAATATTGGTTACTTTGAAATCAAGGCATTTGATGCATTTTAGGTTCGTAACAAAGGTTATAAAACACATAACGGACTGGTCCCGCATTAATAAAATTAACATCATTCTGTGTAACGCTTCACAGCACCAAGCAACTACGCAAGACCACTAAGACTGTCACTGGTTGGGAGTCAAGTATTGGGGTTCTCACGTATATGAATGTGCAGGTCTTTTGTTGAGTCTAATGTCACAATAAAACAAAAGAGTAGAGAAACTGTTGCACTGAGTAATTTGTTAGGTTGGTTAACCCAAGCGGTGCATGATCAACGTCACAAAAAGACACCAAGGAATAGCATTTACCAGCCTGTATACGTCAGCACACAGGGTTTTGGACGCTTCTCGTATGGTGTGCATTAATTAGTTTCATTAAACTGATAGTAACTTGAGTAAATAATGTAGGCCCAGTGAAGTGTGTTCTGTTGTAAAAACACTGGAAATATGACTGTTGAGAGACAATTTACACAGCAATTTAACGGCTAGTAAAACTAGTTACAGCTAGCTGTAAGTTGTAAAACGTGCTTATCGTGTTTTCAGTCAGTTCGAGTGTTTTGGTGTTCTGTGGATATAGCTGTACTATCTTCATCTGACTTATGACAGAAGGTAACAGGACAGTAGGCAAGAAAAGTAGTAACTTAGACCGGCAAGTTAGCCCAAACACCCAACCTTGGCTAAACTTAGGAGTCCAAAAATCCTTTTCGTCACCTGTTGTTTGAGGCTTACTATGAAGTTGTGGATATCACGCCGAAAGTTGTATTGCGTAGAAAGTTACTGAGTGAAATAGCTTTTTGCCAGCTAACTAGCATAAGCGAATGCGATTCTACAATCCAGTAACGTCTCATCCACATCCAAAGCGACGATGTAGCCCCTGTTATATTTCATACACACGGATGGTAAAATTTTTGGATCAAGTGCACTGAGCGTTTTCCAGAACTTTGGAGAAAAGTAAAGCTATTATTAGGCCTGCTGGTATTTCCCACGACGTATTTTCCTGAGGAAGGTTTCTGCGAAATACTGCACACGCGTAATAAATACAGCAATCGCCCTGACATGAACAAGATTGGGGAAACGCCATACGACTTAAACTGACCAACTTGCAACCTGCTTTTAAAGCTTGCAGATAAACACTATCGTAAGGTTCACATTGGTTGAAATCAGCTGTTTTTTTGGAAATGAATAACATTTATTCTACAAATGCATTTGGATTCGTTTTGTTTTAAGGTAACTAAATTGTCCGTTTATATTTCATCAGCACTAAATTATTTTCAAAACAAAATACTATTTTCAGACGACGCAAAAATAATAGGAATGAGGGCGATTTTCCCGCAAAGTTCCTGTAGGGCGGCGATGGTACAAAAAAGGTTGAAGACCACTGATATACATTTAAATTAAAATTGCCATGAAAGACCACAACTAAATTTAATGAGAATTTGGTTTTTGCTTACCTTCCAAGTGACCGATGCGTGATGTAAATTTTCTAACAACACAATGAAAGTCATAATGTTGCGAAACATTAAGAATAGCAGGCTATAAGAATTTTTATTTATTTAGAAGCAAAACCTGAGACGTAAACTAGAAAGTTGTGAATCAAAGGTTTTGTGAGAAAATGGAAGTTACTCGCTTACCACCTGGAAGACCTTCGCGTACCACTAGTGGTCCGCGTGCCACAGGTTGGGAACCCCAGCCTTAAGGACTTTATTGCACATGATTTATGCTCAAACTCACGGAAAATGACATCGTTTTCTGCTATTTCTGAACGATGTGCACAACCTTCACCAACTGTATGTTTCCAGCACCTCACTGACATCATCCGAAAAAATCAAGGTCTTCTCTGTTCGCCTCTGCCCTCTCATCGTGAAGAAAAAGTTGTTTCAATCTTCAGCATTCTTTAAATCAACTAAACCACAGCCATGATATTTCAAAATCATCCTGTGATATTGATACTGTATTTGATTGTTCAACAATTTAGTTTGCTTTCAAAATGGTGAGTGAAGGTGGAACGGACAATCTGCTCGACGTATGCTATTATTCCAAAGATATAACTTACCTTCCAGCTCTGCAAATCTGCGGACAGACGCACGAAAATTTTTGTGTGTCTTCAGACATTAGAGCAGAACATTTACGTGTAACTTGCTGCATCGCACAGACTTTTCTCATAGCAGCCTGCCGTGCGATGCTTCGTTAACTTGAATGATTTGGCTGACTTAGCTTGGAGATTAATTCCAGTCTCTGCGACTCATTTACACGCTTTGGCTTTGCCTAACATTGTGAATAGCATAATGTAAGTGAATGCTATATGCAGGGCCGGATTAACCATTGGGCAAACCGGGCAAATGCCCGGGGCCTCGCGCTTTTGAGGGCCTGGCGCTTGAATATCGAAATCTCCTTTAATGGTTTTTCATGTTTTTAAGCTGTTCACCACGCGTCAAAATTGTAGAGCTTTTTGATTACTGCGTTTGGAATATACGTTAAGGAAACTGACAACTTTTGCATTTAAGGTTTTGAGTGACAGTGACTTAAAAAGTATTGAACAAAACAGCACCACGCTTTATGACCCAAGAAGCGAAATCAGCGCATCCATGGGCGTCCACAGAATTTTTTCGAGGGTGGGGCAACATCGAAATTTTGCTTATCCTTTTCAGGTTGCTGACGATGCAATGCAAATGCACGTTCACAAAACGCTTTCTACCCCATTAGTCTGTGTTGATTGAACTTCAATTCTCAATCTTTTGTCTGGAATGTTTTTTACACTTCGGCTATTAGAAACACTTTTTCTTTTCATAAACACCCTAATATCCATTAAATAAGTCATACTTTAAGAATAATCAACAGCCAGAACAAAATGAGCGGTGAAAAAACAAGAACGTTAGACGCTCTCGCAGAATTGTTTCAAGCTAGGAGTAGAACTATATGTCAACAGGACTATCGGACAACTCACTAAAGTTAGAACACCATGCAGGCTTTAAAAATATGAGCAGATGAATTACGAAAACCCGCCACAGCGAATATATCTTTACACTTAGTGCTCAGTAAGAAAACAGCCTTAGCGATAAAGACGTATTCCACAAGTCTGCATAGACGTATTCTGACAAGCCACGTATTTTTGTCCTGTGTTAAAAGAAGCCTGCGTAAGAGTTGTTTGAGTAAGATAATCACTCAAGCACGTTGATCACAGTCTCACACTAACAATAGATTTTTTTCAAACTTGTGGAAGTACTGCTACAAACTTGTTCAAGCTTCTTTTCACGCAGTATAAAACTACACGTGGCTTACCGCTATCAGCAGTGTCACTGTCTCGCTGCATTACCTGCCAAGATGTCTGTGTTCAACGTCGCATGCAGGGCTTCCATTAAGTTATTTCAAATAAACTCAGATTACACACCTAAAGACCCATACTCCTATAATAAAAACCAAGAAAGCTTGTGTCACGAACAAAAACATATGAGTGTGCTTATTTGAATCGAAACGATAATTAATCGAATACTGATTTAATTATAGTTCCTCTTCCAAATTTTCTTGTCGCAAACATTAACATTTAGACGACCTTTTTGTTACTCAAGACATTTTTCATAACGCTGGTAACCAGTGTTGCCAGTTGGGCGGTTTTCCCGCACAATAGGGTTGTTTTTTTCGTTGCGTTGCGGGATTTTTTTGCTGTTGCGAGTTGTGTTTTTTGGGCTAGTTTTTCTCAAGATTTTTCTGTCAAAGAATATAGTTTTTGTCATTCTGCTGAGCTAGTGAGGTTTGTTTTTACTTGAAGTAATGTGATCGCTGGCTTTTCTCGTTCGTTTCTGTTCTCTTGATGTAAGATCCAATATATCAAGCTTCGAGATCACGTGACCGTGTGTGTGTGATCGCATGGCCAGCAGTGTTGACTGTTGATCTCATTCAGACTTAAGTTTGTGGGCAAAGGACATGGTGTTGCTGTGGTCACATCATGCAGTCCATTACTGTTGTTAGTAATCGATACTACGAGTAAAGCTTGTACGCATGCAAGACGTAGTCACAATAGGAAAAACACCAACAGCACAACTCGCTATGTTCGTTTGTGCGGAGTGTACGGTACGTATTGCTACAGTACAACCTATGCTTCTGCTGACGCTGTACTGTTGATTTAGTTAAACACTGAACAGCAGTGTACAAGTATCAGAGTTCCATGGAGGATTTGAAGGATTTGATGTAAAGCTTTGAGTTGATGGGCCGAGTATGACAAGCGATACGCCTAACGCGAAAAGCCAGAAAAGGATCTCAAGTTGAAAGGCTGGATACAAAACACGCTCTAAGTTACAGATAAAAAAACCTATCATATAAATGCTGATTTGAAATAAGAGCACATTACAATGATTTAAATTTTAAAGGATCATTCTACAACTGCTGAGCACGTTAAAAATTTGGCTCCATTTTCATGATTACGTAGTCTGTTTGATGCTGGCTACACTAGGCCAGGGTCGTAATACTAATATCCTGCATGATAGTGTTGCATCTGCAGATTTGAGATTAAGCCTGCAAATCTCTGCACATATTGCTTGCCATTCTGGAATAAACGATTTAAGCCTAAATCACCTTAAAGAATTACCAGGAAGTATATCAGATCAAACGTATTCGTTCTTAGATTGAAGTTGCATTTTCAAGTTGCAAAAGATAAAGAAAACAGGAAACTTTTTCTGTTCTATTCCTTAAAGCACATGCTTGAAATAATAATATGCACCAGGCTGTTAACATTTTATTTCGACTGCAATGTGTGGTATTATTAATGACAGTTTGATCGTTGTTGCGATGTTACTACCGTTGTCATTTTGTATGTTTGAGGTTGCTTTGTAAGAAAGTCAGTTGTGTGTTGCACAAAGACTGCAACTGCAATAAGATAATGGTGGTGACTTTCACAGCAAAAACTGTTAGTTTTATCGCATATTTTGGGCTGTAATTTGGGCTAGTTTGGGGTTTTTGGGGCTGGTTTTGGGCTTGTTTTATGAGGACATTGGGCTGTTTTTTCAACCAGCATCTGGCAACACTGCTGGTAACATACTCCGTTGATGATATCTCTCACTAATTGTAGGAGTGCATTTGTCATTAAACGAGGAAATTCTGTGCAATCTTGAACTGCAGCGGGGCCTAAAATCCCACAAAAATATAATCCCAGTGCTTCTAATAACTTTTTTTCATTTGTATGCATACGAAACTTCGAAATTTAAACTATCAGTCCTAACCTTTGTTTCACCAGTTTCTTCAATTGACATAAGAGACAATAACATTTAATTATATNTAACCCCGACAATGATATGCGCCGTCATGAAACTTTTTGTGGTTGACTTTTTTTCAAAAAACGCTCATTGACAGATTGACAGAGACCAGGATCACATCAATAAGTTCGTTACTAAGTATTATTCGCAATCTAACGCCTTTGCAATTAACGAATAATGCGCTGGCATAACAATTAGTTGCGAAATGCTTGCCCTGATCGTCGGAGCATCAGTCTTAGATTAAACAAAGTGTTGTTGCCCACTAGATCACGAAACAGTTGATAGGTGTAACTACTGTACAGCTCCCATCGCAAAACTTCAGTCAAGCAGTACGATTCAAGTTGCTTTCGCGTGATATTTCGTTGAGAACATTCTTTCTAAACGGCGTACGTTTTGATCTGATCTGTAAGAGAGTGTAGACATATATTTCCTCAATACATATGCGAATGGACGATTTGTGCAGGGAAGATGTTAAGACAGTCTACGACAAAAAATATTGTTGTGTAGTGTCACAGTAGTAAAAAGATCGTTTTTTGTGATGCTACTTTCTGTTTGAACAAATTGACCACATACGAACCACCGCACATGGTGATCCCCAATTGTCTTTGAAGTGTAGGCTGCTAAATCGTATCAGTTTTGACGTTTTTGACCTGTGCTTCTGCAAAGTTGCAACGAGGGCATTTGAAATGCTACGCAGTTGCGCAAAGCGGTTAGGGGGCCTCGGGACCGTGACTATGCCCGGGGCCTCGCGTTCATTTAATTCGGCCCTGGCTATATGCCTTGCTGAAAAGGGTAGTTAGCTTCAGTCAATGCATCAATCAGTCTCCAATCATTAGTCGCAATGATCAGCATCTTTTTGCAGATGCAGTGAAAAGCACAAGTGCTAAGTTCGCACCCACCACACCAGTTCGCACAAACAGCTCAGATTCAAGTTGCGAAATTAACCGGGAGATTACTGCAGTAGGAATCACCACCGAGAAAGAGTCCAAAGCTGCTAAGGGTAAATACCAGAACTAAGGTATTGTACAACTGGTGGAGCGTTCCTTTGAATGAGGGAGTTAGTGTTAGGGCGTTCGTCAAAGTTTGCCTGAATGTCTGAAATTTACATTTGAATCGGTTCAGTTTGTTATGACGTCAGAAACCAGCACCTGGTTTGCATTGGAAATGGATTTTTTACTTGTCATACTTCGTTTAACGTTTTTTCAACCTTGTGCTCACAAAAACAATGACTCTATTTTTCAACAGCTGTAAAACAAGCTGAAGATACGAGTGATGTCTACGGAAGTGCATCAATTTGTATAAAACGTCATGTCTACGGGAGTACATCAATTTGTATGTCTACAGAAGTACACCAATTTGTATGTCTACGGAAGTACATCAATTTGTATAAAACGTCACATGACTAGTATGAAACGTCACAAAACGTCAGTTTCACGTATCTTTGTTAGTATGCCAAACAGTGGCGTAACAGACGGGGGAAAAGGAGGAGAGCCGCCCCCGTGGCAAGCTAAATGTAAAAACTGAGCCCCTTTTAGTTGACATTTTGATATTTAGTATTCTTTAATTTGTTGTTTTTTTGCGTTTTTCGGGGCGTTTTCTCTTTTTTTAATCTAGTATAGGCATCCACGACATCCAGAAATTCACTATCATTTCTTAATCTTTTTCTGAGTTTTGGCTAGTGGACCCCCTGTTGTGACCAGTGGGCCCCTTTCAGTTAAGCTTTGCGCTCTGGCTCAAACCTCTTGTCACACCATTGACGCCAAACCCTACGAGATAATAATTTGGGTGTTCACCGTAGAATGCATGTAGCAGTGCATGTCGCATTTCAGGAAATGCGTCAACAAAATAATGAACACCAGAAAAATATCTTCGCAATGCAACACACAGTTCGCGTCTTGACGCAGTCGTAAAAAAGTTCCCAATTATTAAGAAACGCTTCGTTGCCAAATTTGTTGAGAAAGTTGGATCCACACAAACTCGATCGACCAAGCATCAAAAGATGCTGGTGATCATAGCAAGACTGACCTTGCCGATGACGCAGGTTGTCACTGCGCAGAAAACTAGTAGCCAAAATAAAATCTTTGGTTTCCTTCTTTGGAAAATCTTTCTCAGGAATAAAATCACAAATGAGGAAGAGAAGCTTCATCAGCATTTTCGAGGCATTTCCAATGTCTCTACAAAGTACCTGTCTGTTTAGATATCCATGAGTTTCTTGCGGAGGAACCCCTTGCACACGCACAATTACACTGAACATCGTATATATTGTCACAAGCTTGCTGGAAAAGTGATTTTGAATTTTACTTAAAGACACAAACGAAGAAAGTTGCTTTGCCTAAAAAACAGTGGTTTGCGTAAAAT
>JGI24021J15306_10006465_pt1 | contig 14105 bp, 9 predicted proteins | sample Ectturendosymbi1_FD_15306 | JGI IMG/M metagenome (IMG submission 15306) | reverse complement strand
ATTCACCTATCACGTCCTGCAACAGAAAAGACATTCGTTAAAAAATGGTTTTTTTATCGAACAAAATATGGGTACGCATCTTTTTGGGTCACCCTGTAGTTGTTTTTGTTTTGTCAAATTTAAGGGTTCTTACAGTTTTATTGTGCAATTTAATTAGAGGAAGTAAATTAGTTTCATTGGCTCTTCCCCTGTTGTGTTGATTAAGTTAATTAAGAATGAAAAAGATAAAAGTAAACAGATTTGAGCACTGAAATATTGGTACAGTATAGTGCAGTGTTTCTCAAACTTTTTTGTTCCATCGCCCCCTTTTCACTCTCGACACGTCGTTTTTGCCCCCGAAGCCTAATAAAGCAAACACAGGGTAGTAGATTTGAAGAATTGTATTTGAAGAAAGTCTTTAACAGTTGAACCATGCCATTAAAAAGCTGAACTAAGCAATTGTATCACGACGCTAATATTATGATGAGAATGCTTGTGAAAATAATCCAGGCCTTCGGAGTCGGAGCTGGGCATTTTGCCTGGAGCCGGAGCTCAAATAAAAATCAGGTGCCGGATCCGGAGTTCAGTTAAAAATTTAGGACCGGAGCCGGAGTTCTGACCATTTGAGAGGTAGCTCCGGGACCTTTCCTAGATACTAACGGTTTTGCCAAAAAAACTTGTGTGTACTCTTTATAGCACACTAAACGCGATTGTTATGAGTTAACAACAGCAGACTGCAACAATGGATCTGCAAGCCTTTGATGTTTCCTTGGTTTAATAATCACTAAGGCTGTGACATCGTAGCTGGCAGGCGTGGTGTTACTTCTTGAACAATGGTTCTCAAACATTGTTCTAAGAGCTGGATTCAGCTCCCAAGCATACTTTGTGCGGCTTTTAGCAATCCCTCTGTAACAGTTTATTTGAATAAGAGCTGATGAAGCCTACTTCTTTGGCAAAATATACACTCTGTAAGAGCTTTATGTGTGAATATTTGCTGGGAAAGGATCCCTTTCGATGGGCAGTGTTTTTAAGTAACACCTCTAAAATTTTGAGTAACAGACTTCATTAATGCCATAAAACAAAATGTGTCAATTGTCTTGTGGTAAAATTTTTTGTGCGTCTCTCTAAAAATTCGTAGGTTTGGATTTGGCTGCCTTCAGCAAAATGGTTGAGAACCACTGTTGTAGAAGTAAGAAAGACGATAACTACCACAACACCCTACTTTCTAGTCAGATTATCAAACCGGCTCTGTAGTAGTGTAGCGATATAAAAAGAACTGAGCTATAATAAGAGTAGGTATATAATAAAATATGCATAGCTTTCGTAGCTGTGTAATCATGCTGTTAGCAGGGAGTATGATTGAAGCTATGATACCATTGCAGATTTAAATCGTGAAATGCATGACACGCCATTGTAAAGTAGGAATTTTTACTACAAACAAGCAGTAGCATAACATAAAAGTTATAAAAATTGGTAGCGAACTGCAGGCGCAGATTTACCTAAGCCTACGTCCCCCGATTTCAGGGGGCCTCAAAACTTGGGAGTAAGGACAATTTCCAACACTTCGATAAGCAATTATATTTGTATTTTTGTTTTGGTTCAACACACGTTTTTCACTATGGCCCTAACAAAAGATCTCTATAAACAGTGGTTCTTAAACCGGGGGAGTGTCAACAAATTTCCAGGGGGGCGTGAGCCCTGAAGCACTGTACAACATTGAAAGATTGATCAATAAAGTTATCAAACAATACATTTGCTGTTACAACTTATATTTAGCCAGGGGGGCTTGAAACAAAGAACAACTACTAAAGGGAGGCGTGGTAAAGAAATGGTTAAGAACCACTGATACAAAACAATGAGGGCGAAGGATTGAAGTGAATGACGAGGTACATTCTCTTTTCATGGCGTTGAGAATTGGTTATTGTTATGCAAAATGTGTGGATTTTATCATGCTCCCATTACCCACTTGCCCTTTGGAAAGAGAGGCAACAGGAGCAGAGATTCCTTTTCATAACACTTACTTTTGGAATAATCGATACATAAATTGTTAGCATGAACCCAGTGATCAAGGTTTTGAGCCCACTGTTAACTATTTTTTCTAAAATGTTGCGTCCCTTTCCTTAAGATATTAAGACTGATATCATCAGCATATGAAACAGTATTAAAGTTGGAGCCTTTTACATTGATATATGCTGTATGAGGAATAGTAAAGGTCCAAGGAGAGATCCATGAAGAACACCGCATGTTGCATTCAAAATACAAGATTTAGTATCTGCCATTTTAGTACACTGAAACCTATTGTCTAAGTAAGTTTCAAGAAGTTCTAGGAGTGCTCTTCTTACTCCATAGCAAAACATTTTTTAAGTACTGTAATACACTATGATCAACACCATTGGAAGCTTTGCTCAGGTTTAGCAACAGAGTACATGTTATTACCCATATATACTTGTTGTATGAGTCGAGTTTTTGGGAAACGATTTTGAGGTTGTATTTTTTGGGTCAACTTATACACAGGTAATGTTCATGGAGATGTTGCTGTAGAGTCGCATACAATGTGAATGTGAAACGAAAACTCTGCTATTATACATGTTATATACGGTAGGTATGTGCCGGCCTTAACAAATGGTCAAATTATGGTTCTTCACAAATACGGTAGCTCAAATTATGACCACGCCGTCAATACACTTTGGTGATTTCTCTGTTTACACAAATAAAAAGGAGACAACGATTGCTGTTTCGTACAGTGACTGTGCTTGGAATGTACAGTTGACTTATACGCAGGTAATAATTAAAATGATACAATTTTTAGTCTTAAAATAGGCATCAACTTATACACAAGTATATATGGTAGTTTGTTTGGCAGCAATTGTTAATTCTGTAGAAAGGTAGGTGCAGAAGCCATATTGCAGTGGGCTCAGTATACCATTACTTGTAACAAAGAAGTACAAGCTGCTGTAAATTGGTTTTTCAAAAACTTTATAGAGACTTGGAAGTATGGATATTGGTCTATAATCATTAGAATTCGGAGTAGTTATTTTAGCAATGGGTGTAATTTGAGCAACTTTTAAAAGATTGGGAAAAGCACCTTTTGCTATACATTTATTAAAAAATTTGGATAACCATGAGCATAAACTATTAGCAGACAATTTCAAAAACTTTGCTAGGATGTCATATGCATTTGATGTTGTCTTGCATGTAATACATATGAAATTATTTGATTTGCTTCCCAATCTTTTAAAAGTATATGAAATTATTTGATTTGCTTCATCAGCATCATTCCCACTAACCAATTGGCTAGTGAGAATGTAACACAAATGAGTTATCCAATGTTGTACTGCAAGCCACTGATGCAGAAGACATACCATATTCATAAGCCTATTATTTGTCTTAATTGCATATCCGATGTATCTGCTTCTAAGCCTTGATTTTTTGTTGATGATATTTTGTGAGGCTGAATAAATTTCAATTTGAATTTTTTTGACAAAATGCAACTATGTTGCAAATTGTTCCATTATGTTATTTTGGAGAGGAAAAACTACTTGCATTTTCTTGCTTGTTGTAGCACAACTACAGAAATAAAGGAACACATTTTTTTGTTTTAACCACTGTGATTAACTTGACACTGTTTTATTTGGTGATCTGCATGATCATATGAAAGCTACTTAATACTAACAAATGAACAACTTACACAGATAGAACTGATAGTTTAGTTTGTTATGGAAGAATTGACACAAAATGGTATGTTGTTTGGTACTTTCTTTTGGTATCAACAAATGTTGCTTTCTATTTTTGAAATTACAAAAACTGCTTCAGCTAAAAAATGAAAACTGCAATCAGGGGCATACCAAGGGAGGGGCAAGGGCACAATGCCCCAGGTGCCGAATCACTTGTGGCACCGCAAAGTCCCACCAATGTCACAAGTACTTTCTTCAATACAGTACATTTGCTCCCAAAACACCTTAGGTTTGAACATGGGGGCGCCAATCTTGTTTCTTGCACTAGGCACAATCTAACCTCGGAGCGTCCATGACTGCAATGAATTTGAGATCCCTTATTCCACTGCATTGTCAAACAATTTTGTCAAGGTTCATACTGCAGTGACACACAGGGGATTCAGAAAACAACATTTGAACTGTTGTCAGCATGCAAAACTATATTATAAATTGTTTTCTAGTTGCTCATAATCCTGATTCCTGAGTGTACAGGACATTGCTATTACATGGTGATGTGGAATTGTGAAGCAAACTTGTTTGAAGTATGCGAACAACACAGATGTGCAGAACGCATATTCTGCATTCTTAAGTGCTCTGTTGATACAACGTCTACAAACATGTTGCCTTGTTTTAGCAGCACTTGCTCCTATTAGATTAAATTTGTAGATGGTCTGAATTGAACACAACTGTAATTGGAGCCCAACTGATTAGGTTTTTTTGGGACAATGCCAATGTTTTTCATTGCCGATAACTGATATTTTTGAATTACTCAAAGTACAGGTGATAGACATTGCTTCACTGCAATTAAGAACCGTACAACATTGAATTCTGCACAAGCCTGGGTCACTAAAACAGTCAACCATCTCAGTGCATACCCTGGTTTGTTCACAGGCAGTCATCTGCTTATCACGCAAAAACCTGCAAGCGAATGTTACATATAGAGTTCATTGGGATGATTACACAGCATTCTGTACATTACGCACAACTTGATGTAGTCGGAAGGCTGTGCACCGTAAGGAACAGGACAGAGCATTTGCATTAATCAATCAGAGACGCAGTAGTAACTTGGGTTTCCAAACACTCTGTGAAGAACAATAGCATAGCAGCTTTCATAAGCACATATTTCTGATATTTTTTGGCAAAATTTTGCCAATACAATAAATATATTGGCAACATCGCCATACTGGCCAATATATATCGGCATGTCAATGCATTGGTTGAGCTCCAGTAATGATAGATACAACAAAACTCCAATTGCTGAGCTTAAAATGTTCATATATAGTCAATTTCACTTGCCTCTTTTTGGAGGAGGTTGGTGCAACTTTACGTAATGATTGAGCAAAGCTTGTTGATATAACCTGGCAATGCACAAGCCCCACAAGGTACATAAACACAAATGGCAGAACAATCTCACTTGTGGGAATATTCTGAGGAGAAATGTATGAACACGACAACATATATGCAAGAATACTAAGAGTGTTGTTGAAAACCACTGCCTACCTCAAATTCTTCAGGTTTCCCAAAACAGTGTGCTGCAATTACAGTGACTTGTACAGAATAAAGCACAAATAAAACAATGTAAATACACATGCTTGTTTGTTGTATCCACCAACTACGGAAAAAGGGAAACAGGGTTAATCGAACCATACCCATCCAAACAACAGTAGCAACGTTGTACTGTGGCTTGTTCTTGCTGAAAGTTGAACCTAAATCACAGCATGATCTAATCAAATTACTAACACACTTTCCATATGAGCTTTTATCACCACTTACCAGCTGAACAAAAAAATATTAACTTGCTTTTGCATATACTACATCTATTTACCTTCCAAAACCACATAATACTGTAGATTGATGAACTTACTGCTTACACATATACTTTTATATAATCACAATTTCTTTAACAGCCCAACAAAAAATTAATGTAAATGATATAAACATGTCTTGCTACTTTAATCTTAGCATTATCAGTTCAGCAAGAAGCAACTCAATGAAAAAGTCAGAAAGAAAATGGATTATCTTAAATATAAAACACCTCTTATCAAGTCCACATCAATCAACTCCGATTTCAAACTGGTTTCTTGTCCTTTTGTAATGCTATTCATTCTCTGTTCTTGAATTCCTATTGCTTTTTCCCATATTTGCAAATCATATTCTTCAATCTATACAAACATGTGATTGCTGTAACATCTTCAGAGATCCTACCAATAACTTTCTTCATATGCACACCTTACAAAGTTTACACAAAAGTCAACATGAAACCAAATGCTCTGACCATGTTAGGTTAATTTCAAGCAAATGCAGCACCATTGTGTGGTGAAACGTGTCCTTGCTTGGCTCATCGATTTTGACACTCAAGCATTTTCACCAGCCAGCATGATTGCAATAACAACTGTGGTTGATTGTTTCTCAGATTGCTGTCATATGTTTTTAACTGCTTCAACGAGATTAAACGTAATAAAGCATTTAGATGCAACTCTGATTTAAGTGGTACAAGAAATTTTTTATGCTCCATCATGGACAAACATCTCAGACTGGTAAATGTTTTTGACCCAGGCCAATTTAGCATCCAGGACAAGCCAATAGAAAATTGGAAGATTATTTGGAAAAACTAGTCAGCAGTTATCTGGCCAGGATTACTGCACAGGGCAAGTTGGACATATTGCTTGGTCTACTCGATTCAGCAGTTTAGGAGTGTATGTGTGAATATTAGACTTATACAGTTAAGCCATAACATGCGCGTTTGTCAAACTAATCAATGAAGTGTTTGCAAGATACAAGCTTAACATGTTAAGCCCAAGGTTGCCTTTCAACTAGAATTCCCTAGGTCCCATGCAGTTTTGGTGCCATTAGTGTTTTTTCCTCTCCCGAATAAAACATGTTGAAAAGCATGCAGTAACTACTCGAAGTAAGGCAGGAGGCAGTGTTCCCTCTAAGATTTCTGTAAGTTGGCTGGTGTCCAAAAAGTGCCGTCAAGATCAAAAGAAACTTAGGCGCCCTTTGTAAATTTTAAATTTTCCTGTAAATTTTCTTAAAATGCATCCATTTTTACCGAAAAACTTTTTATCAACCATTTTTATGAATGACCAAGAAAAAAAATGGTCTTCACTTTTTCCAACATGTACACACGTAACATTTTCTGATAAACAAATGAAAAAAACAGTCATCGCAAAGGCAATAAACGAAATCAGCTGCATGTAAACTTCTTAGCCAAATGCAAACTTTTTCTCTCAGACAGTGGTTGCCCTCATATGGTCCTGAATGACTGTTCTTGTCTTTGTTTGTGCATTGCTTAGTGTCGCACTAAACCAGTTGTTTTCAACTTTTTGTACCGGGACCCATTACCGCAACCCACTCTAACCCAACACCCCATCTAAAACTTGAATTAAGCAAACGTAATACTTGTGTACATAAAATATCTATCAGTGGCCCCTCCAACCATGGTTCACGACCCCCAGGTTGAAAATCATTGCACTAAACCAACAATACAATTGAATCAGGCTGATGATACTGCGCAATTTCTTTACTTAAACTTTGCCAAAATGTAGCAACTCCGAAATCGAAACAATAATTTGTTGGTCTGGCCGATTCAGTCTGAGCCGTTTCGGACATGGGACTTTTCGGTCTTGGTCATTTTGGTCTCGAGACATTTTGGTCAGACTATGAAATCTTGCAGAAATCTTACATGCCAACGTTTTATTGCAAACGTACTAGAATCAACGAAAACTCTAATTTACAAAAATGCAAACGTGATCCAAGATCCAACAGTTAATCAGCATCTACACATGATTTTCATGTTAATTTTACTGCAAACATACTTAAAACAAGTTGGTATAACACCGACTAACATTAATCGTGAAATTGCGCCAAGAACTTTTTCATAAAGCTTGCATGGAGAAAACTTCCAAAATTCCTCCGAACTTCACAGAAAACAGCTTTGTTTTTGGACGCATAAATTGTGAAAATGCACCCAGAAATCTTTTTGGAAATCTTGAATGTGGAGAGCTTCCAAAATGCATCTGAACTTCACGGCAAACAGCTTCGTTTTTGAACACAAAAATCGTGATAATGCACCCAGAAATTTCTTTATAAACCTTGCAGGTGAAAACTTCTGAAATGCGTCTGAACTTGGCATGAAACAGCTTAATTTTTGGACACATGAATCGTGAAAATGCACCCATAACTTCTTCTGTAAACCTTGCAAAGAAACTGTAAACCTTGCAGAGAGAACTTCTAAAGTGCAGCTGAACTTCACAGCAAACAGCTTCGTTTTCAGATGCAAACATCGCAAAAATGCGCCCAGAAATTTTTTTGTAAACCTTGCAGGCAGATAAATTCCAAAATCGGTCTGAACTTCACATAATTGCACCCAAACTTTTTTCATTTAACCCCATCAGGTGAAAATTTCCAAAATGTGTTTGAACTCAAGAGCAAATAGCTTCATTTTTAGATGCAAAAACCGAGAAAATGCACGCATATCCTTTTTATGAAGCTTGCACAGAGAAAACTTCTAAAATCCGTCTGAATTCACGGCAAACTGCTTCATTTTTGGACGCAAAAATCGTGAAAATACACCCAGAAATATTTTTGTAAACCTCGAATGCGTCTGAACATCACTGCAAAGAGTTTCGTTTTCGGACACAAGTCGTTAAAATGCACCCAGAAAATTTTTTTTGAACCTTGCAAGCGGAGAACTTCAAAAATGCGTCTCAACTCAACAGCAAACCGCTTCGATTTTGGACGCATAAATCGTGAAAATGCGCCCAAAACCTTCTTCATAAACCTGGCAAAGCCACAATTTCCAAAATGCGTCTGAATCAACAGCAAACAGCTTCATTTTTGGACGCAAAAATCGAGAAAACGCGCCCACAACTTTTTTATAAAGCTTGCACGGAGAAAACTTCCAAAATCCGTCTGAACTTCATGGATAAACAGCTTCGTTTGTGGATGCAAAATCGTGATAATGCACCCAGAAAATTTGTTATATATCTCGCAAAGCGAAAACTTCCAAAATGCGTCTGAACTTAACAGCAAATAGCTTCATTTTTGGACACACAAATCGTGAAATTGCGCCTGTAACGTTTTTATAAACTTGCAAGCAGAGAAATTCTAAACTACATCTGAACCTTTTTTCACCGCTCACTGCTGTATATCCATGTTGTGACCTGAGAACGGCTTAAATCATGAAAATATGTTGCACACATTTTTGAAAAAATAATGAACTTTTGTTGTGAAATTTTCTCCTGTGGAAGAAATTGCGTCCAAATGTGCAAGTGCCGATTTTCAAAATTTTTGTCGGCTTGTGTCCAAAAAAAGTGCCGAAAGTGCCATTTTTTTCGGCTTAGAAGGAACACTGTAGTTCAGCCCAGTATGTTTGACTTTCAAGCATGGCACTGTGCAGAGCCACACAGCAATGCCTGCAGTAACAATGTGTTTCCTTCCTGTGTCGATTTTTCAGGCAGACCCTACATAGTTTCTGCAGTTTTTTTTATGAAGTGACGGATAAACATCCAAGAAATTGTGTTTGCATCCATGATGCAGTTGATCTACAGGATCCATTCTTAGTTGGTTGGAGGGTCTACGAGCAGACACCATCATTTTCCTCATGGCAACCACTGAACTCTGCACCAAGGTAGCGAATAAATTTGTACACAATTGTATGCAAAGTTATGCATCTGGTTGCACTCTTTGTTTAATAGAGTATAATCCTGTTGTAACTGTTCTTTGACTTGTCTGAACCTATACTCCAATAAGTTTGGTATATTATTTTAGTGTTGTGTAATTGATATATCTCATGTTCCATTCAACTTGAGGCACAGCAAGACAATGGAAAATGTTATGTGTAAAAACGAATAGAAGCCATAGCTGGAACCATGTTGTGTAAAAAGAGAGCTACAGAGCCAGAGCTACACTCATGATTCATGAGTGGCACACTTGACACTGCTCCAGCTCTGGAGCAGCGTCAATTTTACATCGGCTCCGCAGCCCAGAGTAGTACAAGGGACCTGTTGCAACCTCTTTGGGGGTGTTGCGTTGATTGTGTGATTCACCACAGACGGGATGTGCGTGAAGAATAACACCATCATATATGCAGCGCGAGCAAGCAATAGTAAGAGATTGCGACGCATGATCTGTATTGTTGCTTGCTGTCACGGTTTGAAGCTTTGCGCACATGCCGCTCGGGATTTCCGATTGCAACAGCCCCAACATTCCACAAACCAAGCTAGTGGTAGAAAACAACAAGGTCAAGGTTCTGTGGGAGCCCCAAATAAGAACAGACAAATAGAAGCTCACAGACCCAAACCAGTAGTAATAAACAAGCAGACTGATAAAGGGATGATACTAGAGGTTGTTGTATTGAATGATACACATATATGTTAAAGAATGAAATAGAGAAAACTAAAACCGAGCCAAAAACTAAAAAAATGTGGAACATCACAGCCAGAGTAGCATCAATCATAATAAGAACTCTAGAAGCAACTAGCAATAATGTGGAAAAACAAACAAGAAATTACCAAACAAAATCGAAACACCACAGCTGACAAAAACAACAATATTGGCAGTGCAGATTCTCTATGAAAGATGCAACAGCTCCCCACCTATAGATAGGACTATGAAATTATAGAAAACACCTTACTCAACACAAGAGTTGTATGAATAAGAGAAAACAAAGTGGAAAAATACAATGTGACACTTTGGTTAGTGGGTGGTTCCCCCATAGCAATATCCACAGTTACCAGGTAGTTTTGGCAGGAAATTCAAATCCCAGAAGGTAGATAATGTTAGGCATTTTCTAGCTTTAGGCGAATTTGGTAAGCATGGCAAACATTTTGTTACCTTTACACAAATCAATTGCCAACATATCAAATCATTTCCAAAACATTTTAGACTACATACCACTGCAACAAGCCTGGACCTACCAGATCCACTCTTTTGCAAAAAAAAGCAGCTAATGCTGGCATTAAACAATTAAACTTTATAAACATGCCTACATAACGTTTCTAATACATTATTTCCTGCTTTCCTAGCATTTCACAGTAGTGTTTCCAATACGGGGTCAAATTTTAAAACCAGGGTTTCAAGTAGCTGCGAAAAAAAACCCGGGAAAACCCAGGTTTTGAAATGAATGCGATATTGAGTGATAAAACTCAGTGTCATTATGAAATTACTATTGTTTGTCCCTGCGCAATTTATTATTAATTAAGTTTAAAGCACAGGTTTTCAATGATGTTTATAATACTGACGCATGAGAACCAAAGCACATTTTAATCATTCAGTTTACTTCTGCGTTTTGTCACAAACAGTCCCGTGGCTGACAAATCCCTTTCTGGTTCCATTGATTCAAGCTGATTTGGGCTTGATTGTAAAGTAAGGCATGGTACAGTTATTCAGGTTATTTGACCTCTTCTTTGTAGCCTCAAAAAGACTCATTTTCTTTTTCACAATTTGTGATTGGATCTCTTTCTGAGCTGGAATAGTTTTGTGGTCTTCACCCTCATGGTTTACATTGATTTTGTGCTTTGATTTCAAATGGTTGATCATCCTTTCAGTGCTTGAACCACCTTTGGTATAACAGAGCACAAATTGCACTTTGGTGTTGGTTGAGCCTTGTTGCATGAGAAACGGCTCTAACCTTCTGATTTTCTTTGATTACTACCGTCTTTAAACTGAATGTGTATGATTAAAAATCTACTTAAAGTTATTTCTAAAAGAAAGCCAAATATTTTGCAGAAAGTTACTGCAAACTGAAAAGGAACGAATGGATTTTGTGAAGGATCATAGCTTGTATATGAACTAACACATAACACCTTGTAAAGGAACTAACTAGCAACTACGGAACTACCTCACATGGTAGTTATTTAATTAGGTGAACGAAAAGACTAAAGTGTGCGTACACACCTATTATGTGCAAAATGATGTCACGATCCATGTGAATAGGTCAGTTGAACGAAAATATAAAAAGGACCAACAACGAACATATGATAGTCACCAAGCAAAACCCACACCTCATGATAACAGTTGAAAGTTCAAAAATGCTAATTTGGCTGTTACACACGCCATCTGCAACTTCAGTGTTATCAGAATTAACTAATATTTTAATGCAACATCAATTCCGGGATTTCAAAAATACCTAGGTTGGTGGTTGAAAAAGCCTAGTTTCAGGTAGTAGAAATAGCCAAAAAACCTGGGTTTCAAGTTTGGGAAAACCCAGGTTGAAAACACTATTTAGCAGCATATCAAAGTATTTACATAGTACAAAATCAGTCACTGCTGCAGGGTCTTAGTTCTGCCTAGGTGGACCAACTGTAAAGAACTATGCTTTCAAACAGCCTCTGAACCAGGGAGTTCAGGTTCTCATTCCAAGACCTAATATTACTTAAACTCAATCTAGGACCACCTTTTAGACCATTTCCAGAAGTGTAAATTAGAAAAAACATAAATTAAATTCCTAAGAATTTTCAAAGCAAAAATGTAAATTTACATATGCCGAGAACAGCTGCATAGAATCATTCCTATGTAGATCTACATAGCCCAGAAAAAAGTGTTAAAGAGCAATTGCAGTGCTCATCTCTTCACATTTAAGGTAAACAGCACCAGGCATATGCAATGACTCAGGAAGAATTTTGACCACCACAAACATTCTGAATGGGTTCACAACTTTTGGTCATGCATGCCAAAAGATACAAGAATACTGTTTGTAACAGGTAAGTTAGATCTACCTGCATGCTATCAATGGTTATTGCAGCTGATGAAAAGTACCTTATGGTCAACAACAATCTGAGATAGTTCTGCTGGCTTCAAACCAAGACAGAATTAGGAAGAAGCAAGGTCTAAGATGTAGTTAATCCACCTGCTCCTTGGACTCTGGGCTGCTTTCCTGTTGATGTAGTAAGCTTGACTTGCTTTGCCATTCTTTCCTGGAACATTTCTGGACACATGGCCAAACAACACAGTTGGGATCTCTCATTTATAGCTTTACAAATTTCACAGCTGCACACTTGTTACTGAGTGTAACACTGGGAACTCATGGCAAAAATCCCATCTGTGCTGCTTGCACTTGGGATATCACTCTTTCAGTCACTATGCAAGATTCACTACTATAGGTAATGAGTGGAACAAAGACTACTTTAAACACTGACAGCTTTGTAGTGTTTGAAAGTTCCTGTTGTGTCATCGCAGAGTGATAAAGCTTACACAAAACTGCGTTTGCTTTACCAATCCGAGTATCAATCTCCTTGTTTTATCTTATTGTCACTTGTGAATACCACCTCAAGGTACTTGAACTTTTTTTGTTGCAGTGCATTGCTGTTTGCAGCATACACTGAGTTGGATTCCTGGAGAAGCATAATAGTGTTTTCTGGTTCTAATTTTTCCAGCTTGGTCTTGCACACAGTTCAAAACCACTCAAGTACCTGTACCAGTGTTCCCTCTAAGCTGAAAAAAAGGCACTTTTTTTGGACGCCAGCCGACAAAAATTTTGAAAATCGGCACTTGCAAATTTGGACACAATTTCCTTCACAAAAGAAATTTTCACAAACCACAATTTCGTTACTTTTTCAAAGATGTGGAGAACATAATTTGACGATTTAAGCCGTTAACAGGTCACAGCATGGATATACAACAGTGAGCCGTGAAAAAAACTTCAGACACAGTTGGGAAATTCTCCGCTTTGCAAGTTTAGAAAAAAGTTCTGGGCACATTTTCACAATTTATGCGTCCAAAAATGAAGCTGTTTCCTGTGAAATTCAGACGCATTTCAGAAGTTCTCCACCTGCCAGGTTTACAGAAAAAGTTTTGGGCGCATTTCACGATTTATGCGTCTAAAAACGAAGCTGTTGCCTGTGAAATTCAGATGCCTTTTAGAAGTTTTCCGCCTGCAAGATTTAGAGAAAAAGTTTTGGGCGCAATTTCACGATTTATGCATCTTAAAGCGAAGCTGTTTTCTGTGAAGTTCAGACGTATTTGGAAAGTTTTAGCTTTGTGAGGTGTATGAAAATGTTATGGGTGCAATTTCACGATTTATGTGTCCAAAAACAAAGTTGTTTAACATGATAATCAAATGCATTACAGAACTTTTCCGCCTGCAAGATTTACGGAAAAAGTTTTGGGCGCAATTTCATGATTTATGCGCCCAAAAACGAAGCTGTTTCCTGTGAAATTCAGACGCATTTCAGAAGTTTTCCACCTGCAAGATTTGCAAAAAATGTTTTGGGCGCATTTTCACAATTTGTGTGTCGCGCAAACAGACATTCTTGACTTCAACATGTTGTAAAAATGATTTGAGCACGTTTTACTTCAAAAGAGTGAACATATTTTGTGAATATTGACCTAAGGTAAGTTGCCTTGCAAAATTAAGCTGAGTCGTTCATATACAGGACTTTGTCCTAACTTCTGCTTGTATTCTGAGTGTAA
>JGI24021J15306_10006463_pt1 | contig 14106 bp, 10 predicted proteins | sample Ectturendosymbi1_FD_15306 | JGI IMG/M metagenome (IMG submission 15306) | reverse complement strand
GGTATACAAAACTGAAACCGGAGACAGGAACGTCGCACACACACCTGACAAATCGCCGTCGTCTCCATCGTCGCTGTACTCGGACGTGGAAACGTCGGACACGGTGGCCGGTTTTTCAATCTCTTCCTCGGACTCGCTCAGGGAACCGGCTTCGCTTTGTTCTTCGTCTGAAAATTGACAAGTAGGTGCGCGCGATCGCAACGCGTTCGCCTGCGCGTGCTGCTTATTCCGCCCCGAACCCGCGCCTACTTTCACATGTCATTTAACGTTGTGATATTACCGCATGACGCCGTCTTTTGAAAAAAAAACAATCGAAATTGTTGTGGTACTCGAGAATAACGTCGCTTCTGAAATATTTATAAAGATTGTACTTGCACCTCTACGTGATATTCTTTGTGCGTTGCGTTGTTGCGGAGCAACGTCCTGTGTCCGGTTGTGTTGCACAGAAGCGCCAACAAAGCAGAGCTTCCATTGTGCACGCAACAATGTAAGCGGCGAACGCATGCTAAGTGACGTATCACAGTGGCGGCGAAAACGGGTCTCTTGGCAGATGCACATTTTATTTTAAAACCGGCAAATCAATCCTGCTTAGTATTTGCCTCGTGTTTAATCACTGCGCCGCTTCCTAAGTCGTGCTGTCCAACTCTACTGTAGTTTTATAGCTCTGCTGTTTGCTTTGCCGCAGTTGATGCTTCTAGCCCAGAGCCTTGTGCTGCTGCAGTTACATCTCAGACAGAGGCTTTGTGAGTTTAATGCAGCGTACGTTTTTGTGAGCTGTTTAGGTTGTAATAAACGTTGTTTCATTAAACCTCGTATGCTGCGTTCAAGCGAGGCCACCGTGATAATCCCCTAGCTAGGAGATTAATTATTTTTTGGCCATAACTTCCCAACCACTAACGCTAGATGGCTAATCATGGGCTCTAAACAAGCGGATTTTCGCCTAGTTTGTAACAACCTTGCTCGATATATTGATCAAATCTGCAAGGAAACTTCATTCATATGCACATCTTACTTATTTCATACTTACACGTAAGATTCAAAGACTTGTTTCACGTGTGTCAACTTGTTTTTCGTGTGTATTTAGACACTAAATTTTAATTTACCCGATATACTTTTTCGTCCTCCATATAGATATTTTGAAAGTTTATTGTAAAAAAACATGACAGGTCACTTTGAAAGGTTATGTGTGAAGGGAGAAGTGTGTCCATTGGAACATCAATGAACCGATTCCGATTCCATTGGAAAATCAACGGACCTATTCCGATATAGTAACGTGAATGGTTAAAAATAACGAAATTGAGTCTATTAATTCCCTACGGCGTTTTTACTTTTGCTGTAAGTATGAGTTCTATAACAATTTACAGATCGTCCAAAAATGATATTTCACAGGGATTCAAAGTAACACACAAGGCATAAGATAGCTTACGCCAATGCTAACATCGCAAATGTAAAATGAAACAGCCTTGTACGTTGAATCGAAGCTGATTCACTTGTGTGCACTGCAATTCGACTGATATATTTAACGGAAATTGGCGGCAGGCCGAAGCCTGATTAATGCTTTATGTCGGGATTGTTAAGGTGAACGCTCTTGGCCAAGGAACGCTACGGCAAGTCACTCAGTGGTCGTGGATCGAACACCCAACCTTCCAGTTGAGAGGCGGACACTCTACCACTGAGCTAAAGTCTCAGTTCATGTCGAACGATGGACAACAAGTGGCGCAGTTAGTCGCTTCGGTGCACCCACCTGAACCCAGCATGTCTCCAATGCCAACATCGTCGTCCTGGTAAAAGGCTCGACTCCCGATGAGATGTGGTAGCGGTCGAATCACGTAGGGATCCTGCATATAAAACAACACACCGGTACGTAAAGAGCGATCTTGGATCCATTGCCTTTTCATCAAAACATCTTCTTGTTGACATCTTCCAATCATCCATTTGGATTCGAACAACTAGCAGTAAAGACTATATTGGACGAATCAACCCATTGCTGACGGTTTACTGGATCTTGGTTCTTTAGAGTTTGAATATGAAAAAAAGCGTTCTTATCGTGAAAAAAAGAAATTCCATTTCGCAAAATTACCCAGTTTTTTAAACTGCTTTGGTCTGAATAGCAAGTGACTCATAAATGATGCCCACAAAACACGGAACATTTTAAAAGTTAACCAACACCTGAGGTAGCACGGAATCCAACGAATATTCACCGAGCGCTGACACAACGTCAACGTTTCTTTTTAGGGAAAATTAAGCTCGGGAAATAAAATCTTTTTGTCCCTCCTCCCCTTACCGAACCGGCTCAGTGCAACATCGGCCATGATTCCCACCAGGGTTACGGAGTCGGAGGTAAAATGTCCGACTCCTCAACGTAACGTGAATGAAGTTTGACTGTCAACAATTTTGTGGCAACTAGCAATCAATGGAAAGCGAGGTACACAGCAAGAATTCTCTGTTTTAATAATAAATGTTTGAACAGAAATTGCACCATTTCAATATAGGCAAGATTCCTAACTTGGGAGTGCGATGTAAAAAATGATTCAATTGGACTTCCGCAGTAGGATAAAAAAATCCGATTCCGACTCCACCCAAACACATCCGACACCTTGCACTCCGCAGCCCTGATTCCCACGCTGTGGGCATCCACTCATCCCGGCTTAAAATCTACAAACTTATCATTGTTGCATGTGGCGAATATTTCGAGCAAGTGGTCAATAAGATCACTGTGTTGACGGAAGAAGCAACGCAATGTTACAAACCTTCGCTTCCAAGATCACTTCGCTGGGGCTCAGGTCGTCCTCGTCATCCGAGTCGACGTCAGAATCGCCTGCTTTGATGTCCAGGACGTCATACGCGTCGTCGATGACGTCCAAACCGTACTTGAGGGCTTCTTTCAGCTGGCAATGACGTTAACGGCCAGCGTCAACAGATGGGAAACTTTTTACCAACTGTTACACAGGAGAGTCCTGCCGTGGCTGAGTATGGCAAACCAGACTTGTCAGTTTTAAGCGACGGTTCGATTACACCGTCATGAACGACATCAACGTGTATACGCGAGCATTACTGGAAGAAATTCATTGGGTTGTTTCAAAAGGAACTCGAGGAAACTGGAGAATGTAATTCGATATGCACAACATGTTATATTAACTGAACAGCTGGTCTTCAGCATTTCGGTGGAAAAAGGCAAATCAGTGACAAACTTTCTCCACACGGCACTTCGCCAGCACCAGCAAACTAAAAGCTACTCGCTACGTAGGAGGATCTACAACGCGAAATGGCGAATTTGCCCGGTGCTCCCATATCGGGTAACCGCGAACACGTCGCATTTGGGTCGGAACGCTGACTACTGTGCGACGATCAAAATCACTGCTTTCTCACTCGGGGTAGCATTTCCGCCTCCCTTTCTTCCCGGGTTTGTTCCTTCACTTCTTTGTTTTCCTTTTCTTTTTTCACAACTGTGTCGTCTTCGTCGTAAACTCTCTGAAAAAGCAACGCAGAACAAGGGCCGCGCTCAATCACAGCAAGTGTTCTGTGTTTGAGTAGAAACAAAACCACCGCGTTTTAAAAGAACATCATCGCCGTCTTTGCGGAACACGGTAAACTTACAGGTCTTTTTGTTCAAAATAAACGCAGTAGCGCAGCCAGCCCGAAAATTTGGGAGGGGCCAAATAGTTTGACTGTTAGTTAGCAACAGTATCTTGTTTGGGACACCGCCCCCCACAGCATAAACCGGTAAGATGTCTTGGAAATTTGGGTGGTATGGTCCCCTTGCCACGCCTACGCAGAGTAGAAAGTACCTTAATGTGAAAACAGTCATGGCAACACAAAGTTCTTTCAGTCAAAACAGACAATTGCGTTTCGAGCAAAACCGTTGTCGCGTCGGCAGGTTGCAAGCATTCGATAAGCACTCACAAAGCGATGCCTCTAGTATGTATAATATACTAGAAACCAAGTACTCTCCACGATGGGTGTAAGCAAGGAATCGATCAGCAAATTTTTAATAGAAAATCGATTTCACGCAAAGTTAGCATCCCCAGTCCTTATTCAAATAGAATCTATTACAACCAATGGAGTGATTGCAACGGACTGAAAACTTTGCCTGCTATACTTGCAATTTCAGCATTGTTCAATTGACGTGCATGAATAAGTAAGGTCGGTATCTGCGGTATTCAAACAAATCTATTAAAAAACTGAATGAATGAGATGTTTAATACTGTTTGGGTTTTACTACTGCCCGTTTCTAATAAATTGCAAACAATAGTTTGTCTACATTTACAGATGTCTGCAGTCCTTTTAGTTGTTTGCCAGCACATTAAGCACTGCAGACTACCACAGAAATTGAAAATAGATTGCATTATTGGGTTTCTATGCCACCACTAACTGCGGGAAAGCTTTAAATATGTTGAACTACACATTAATCAATTAAGTTTATTCCATGTGACCATGGTAAATAGGGGCATGACAACATGCATCAGATTGAAAAAAAGTGTAAATAACTAGAACATAAAAATAACAAATTAAAAAAATTCCACTTTTGTACATTTTGACAATAAATTTTCACGCTGACATGTAAAATTTCATGAAATAAAGCGCAAGACTTGAATGTATGAATCAAGCAGGCGGCCATACGCAAGAAAGGTCTGAATTTCGTTGTTTTAGGTCGTGCGATTCATTCACTAAAATTTCTGATATTGAAAAAATTCAACATTATTTCATTTCAATCTCTAGTTTTTGAAGTTTGATTTCGAACACGACTTCGCATATCTTGTCCTGGTTTGCGGCGCCATAGTGACTGCAAACAGCAATGAAAAAGCTACGAGCTTGAGCAACGTTTGCGATGATAAATATCAAATATATATCGAAATTTGGCATTTATCGATGAGCTCTCGTCAACATCACACTGAACGCACGCTGCAATTAATTAAACGCCAAAGTAAAAGATGCGTCGACCGCAAGGAACTTTACAGTGGCTAAAATCAAAGGGTGAAACTAAGGAGAATCCCGCAAAACCATAACTTTCTGTGTGCGTTCCTGGTGAAACCGCCTTTGGTTGGTAAAACTTGCAATGACCCGAACACAAAACGCAAAGATATGCTAGTTGCAACAGTTCAACAAATGTTCATTTTATATTTTAGTATTCCTCTTGGCCGATTCTGCAACCATACAATTAAGATCTACTTACGTTTTCAATAAACTGGCTGTCGCTCAACGCAAGAAAGTAGTCGGTAACGCTCTGAATATTGCAGTCGGCCAGGTGAGTGTCGTGTACTAGTTTCGTGACGTCACACGACACTTCATGCGCACGTGACGTCAGTCGCTTGCCGAATTCCTCCATGTGCTTCAAAAGCTTTAAAAACATTTCGAATATTCAGGATGTGCGGCCAGCACTCCGAAACAGTAGATACACAGCGTCACGTCCTCACTCCTCACGTGAGGAACCAAGAACGTTTCGAGCTGCCAAACGACTGCCTGGGAAACAGCCCATCAGGACATCGGTCGTTCATACTTATCAAATGCACTCGCACCGCGCGACCTAAAACTGGAGTGCGCGAAGGGGATTTGTAGGGACGTAGCAGTACCTAGTTTATAAGTTTAGCTGCAATATTGTTCTTAGAGTAGAGTACTATTATTAGCGGTAATAATTAAACGCCGCGCGCGACAATTTTTTTCGTTGTTTCGCTTCTGGCATTCCTTTCGCTCCGTAGATTTATTTCATTTCCCGTATTACATTTTAGGTTGATGAGCTGCTAAAAACTTCAGGACGCTACTAAAAATCACATAAAATTTTGTACCCTGGCTTAAACATAATACGAATTGGGCCTACCGTACCATACCCGCCTATAACCATGAAGTTGACATCAAACGGTTGTACATAAACATATCAAAACAACCAGGACATTTAGCAACCTCTGCTTCATTCTTTACTTTTTTCAATGAACACAATACCAATCTTGGTGGGATGTAACAATCTTTACCCCGACATCAGCAGCAAGAGACCAGCTCCCACCACTCTTTCTGATTTCATCATATGTCCATGCATGATCCCATACATTCCCTGGGGTTGGCTGAAAAAAGCAATGTATAGTTGACATGAATTGTTAAGGATTTTGCCCTAAATAAGAACAAGCTGCATGCAACACACATGCAAGCACAAACATGATCAAAGTTGAAGTCAGTCGAAATTAGCATTAGGTCTTCACTACCATTATAAAAGCCATTCAGCTGTTAAACCTTGGGGATAAGGTAATTCATTGATGCACAAGTTTAAAGCCTTGTCTGACAATTGTTGATTCCATCAGACCAGCAGGAAAATGGCATGGATCAGCTGACAAGGATGAATATGCCTCCGCAGCATACCAAAGCTTCTCATAGCAACAGTGTAAACACGAAAAAGACACCTTTTCGGTGCTAATTTATGAATTGTGTAGTAAAAAGCCACCCCATTCATCCCAATAATGTTGTCAGTATTGTACAGTAAATATTATCCACACTCATTTATTTTTCATTTTTTATTTTCTTTCAATGCTGGGTGGCAAAAATAATTGCTGCAACATACGACTAGAGTCCGAGAAACAATAGATTCACAAATGGGGGTCTGTGCCCAAAAGAGTTTAGCAAACTCTGGTTCAGTGTATGTTTTACCAATTATGCTCGAATGCACTTCAGCATGATAATGAAACTTTTGTCTAAGGTCTGGTTTGGCTATAGAAAACACATATACTTTAAAAGACCTCCTAAAATGAAGCTTGACTAGGGAATATTTCATTGCAGCATACTCTCCCAAATTGTAAAAGTATCCTCTTAAAAATAAATTGCGAATAAGCTTAGGTTAATGAGACATTTTCCAATGCTAACAAGGTTACAATGCTGAATTGTGTTTGGAAATCTGCAGTGATAAGATGAAAACACAACTGTTGCTATCAACAATGTGACACATTTACTGATGCAATCTGTGCCTTTTCTTTGCATGCAAAGCATTGATAAGTGTAACTGTGTTTGATTGTAAGTCACTTGAATTGCCAAAAAATTAATGTACACCAGCCTTGATTGCAAGCTGCATTTGAACATAGGGTAGCCTACTTTGCCTCTGTGATAATCTTGCTGTGGCAGATCTCAAACAGCACTATGAAATTTGTGCATCCACTTTGAAACATTTGGCCTGTCCCTCAATTTGAATACTTTTCTACACAGTTAATTTTGAATTCCACAGTATACACATGCATTTCACTCACTTAAACACAAGCTATTTTACATGAACTGCAGTTGCGATATCTNTCCAATAAGCCTTAAAGTGCCTTGTGATACTGTCCTCACAATGCCAAGTGTGATGTGAGATGTGAGATCCAGTGATGTTTTCTGTTCAGCACTGTGATTGGTACNATGTCTTGAAATTANAATAAAGCCTTGTGTGATGGAGCACACATTCATTATTAAACTCTTACTATGAGCATATNCACAAATAGGCACAGTTGAACTACAACTCATTTTTACCACAGATGCTGAGAGATGGCAAATGGGAGTTTGTTTGATAAAGTGTACCAAAGCAAAGATGAAGTGTCAGATAAAACTGCCATAAAAATGTGAACCACCCTTGATTGTGAGCTGCTTGAAATGGTGAAAAAAGCAATGTAAGCCCTGGTTTGCGACTGAATACATGGTATTCTCCATGATTTGACATAAATTCGGTTCGTGCTTTTTAATAGTCATTGATCTCCAGGTCTTGTGAATTGCTCAGTTTAATTGACACTGTGTTTTGAACTACTTTCAGAGTGTCACAAGTGGTCTGTGGGCACCTATCTCTCCTTGCTCATGCTGTAGGTCATGCAGCTGCTTTTGCAGTGAATCTGCACTGGTGGGAGTCATTGGTAGTACCACACATGAACTGTGTCCTTGCACCCACCCATCAAACACCAAGCATGAGTCTAAACAGGATGCAAGTACTTTTTTTCAAGCCTTTAGTATGACCCCACCAGAAACCAAACCAAGACTACCAGCTTTCAAAGTGCAGGCTCAACTAACTGTACAACTAAGCTTGTGAACTGTTATTGACAATGCAACAAGTAAAATATTTCTGCTTACCTTGTTAGCCATGTCTGAGGTGGCAGCAATATTCTGCTGAGACATTGTATCAACAGTATTTTGGAAACACAGCTTCTCAATTGGTGAACTTCTTTGCAGACTTGCATTAATAGTAAAGAAGCTATCTCTTAACAAACAGGGTATAAACTGGAAAACACAAAATATTATAAATATTTTTCAACAGTGATAAACATATGATCTAAGTTAAATTTACATATGTTTCTAGATTCCTACTTTTATTTTTTAAGTATATTGACTCCTAGTCATTGTATTTAATGTATTGTTTTTGCGTTGGTTTATAAATCCTACTAATCTTCATAATACGGATTATTTAATACATGCAAAAACTTTGTAGATGTTTCTTATAACAGAATAACCTTGTGCCAAAATTTTTCAATCTTCATTTTCATTTGTTTTCACACCTACTTTTCTTCTTGGGAAGGCTCAAGAGAAGCAGCCCTAGGAGGTCTTGTTTCTTGAAACACCTCATGGTTTTCAGCAGCCTCTGATGAGTCCACATCAAGATAGAAACAAGCAAGTCAAACCATCATAGTTGAGTCTCTCTATTCAGAAAAGTGGTTTGACATTCAAGATTTTGCATATTTCACAACTGCATACTTTGTCACAAAGTGTCACACTGTAAAGCTTTTCACAAAACACTTATCACTGCCTTTTCAACCATTACCCAAGATTCATGAACATAATTATGGATCGGAACAAGAACCAATTTAAAAACTAACAGCTTTGCAATGGTTGAAAGATCCTGTTTCAAGACCATAGAACAAAAAAAACTCACACAGAATTTGTTTGTCTCATTTTCTAAAACATACCACACAGATTTCAAATATAAATATTGAGCTTTCAATAAAGCAAATAACAACTTTCATTTTTTGTCACAAAAATAAAAAGTCCTGACAATTCAAGTTCAGTTGCATTATACTTAATCGTTCTGCCTCAAAAGTTTAACTCATGACTCACTAGTTGTCAGTGGTGCACATTTCTGCTTCCTTGCACTGGTGGTCACACAGATCCTTTCATGGTGTAGCATTTTCTAAACNTTTTCAGCAAGGGACCACTTTTGTGAATCAGTTTTTTGTTGAACCTGAACCTTANGTTGCATCAATTTTTCCAGCAAACAAGTTTCTGACTGNGAATTTTAAGATGTTCAACTCNAAGATTTGTGATGAAAAAGCTTGTGAAATAATTTCAATTACAAATTACTGCCGTTAATTATTTATGCCAGTACTACATGCCACACTAATGGTCCTTAACCTTTACCATGCCTCTCTAAGAAATTGCTCTTTGTTTCAAGCGCCCCTGATATTAAATAAGCTGTAAAAATGTATTTGTTGGTGAATTTATTGATCAAACTTTCCTTGTTGTACAACGTGTGAAAGCTTGTGCCCCCTGGAAATTTTAAAACTCCCCTTGGGAGATGTGCCCCCAATTAAGAGCCACTGTGCCTTACAACATATACCATTTTTATTCTAGTGTAACTTGCATTTTTTGTACTAAAAATTCATCCAAAAAGTCAGGGCGACTTATACATGAAGTGCGACATGCGTATGTACACTGTTGCTGCGCGTGTGTTATCTAGATGGCGCTTTGCACCTTCATGTGTATGCGTGCATGCACATGTACACTGCTGCTGTGCATGTGTTATATGGTCAGTGCTTTGCACCTTCATGTGTGTGCATACATGTGCATGTACGCTGCTACCATATATGATTTTGATGAATAAATGTTGTTCAAAGATTTTGTACCATTTGATCAGGTCAAATATAGAGGTGTGACTTACACACACATGCAACTTATACTTGAATAAATATGGTATATTGAACTTTATTTTTTGTCATATTTTATAGATCATCTGTATAGTCACCATGAACACTTAGTGGTCCACAAATCCTAATTTTGGAAGCCCTGTTACAGTGAATACTGCACTGATAACAGGTCAATGCAGATTTTTACATGAGGCTTATCTTCAAACATAACCTTTGATGTTGAACATGAGGCTAGACAGGTTGCAAGTGTTGTTATTCAAATCTTCAGTATGACAAGGCTTGGAATTAACTAGCCTGCCAGTTTTGTCAATGCATGCTCAACCCACTGTACTATTTGGCCAGCATTGTATTACATAAATTTTCACTTTAAAAATAATCAAACCTCACATTTATAATTGATGAACAGAGAAAATGTAAAAGTATAGGATTTTAACAAGTGAACTAAATTTGAATTCATACTTATCTGATAAAACAACATGATTGTTAAGAAACTACTGCAATACAATTGGTTGCATCTTAATCTATAATTAAAGGTTTACTAAGCATGACATACTGAAACAGATAAAATCAACCTGATGAATGTTAACAAAATCTGAGCATTGTTCACATTTGGGTTCCCATTACATTACTGAACCTCAGTTTTGATGCAAAACTTTAATAACTTCACAAAATTTTTTCTGTGGCTTACATTCATTCATAACAAACAAAAAAATCCAACTGCATCAAATAACAGAATTAGGTAATAATAAATTTGACTGAGATAATGCAACTAACAGCTTAGTAAGAATTAATTCAGATTGAGAATGATCTATTTTAAAATTCAACATGCCTACAAGGTTATAAGTTACATAACACTGTAGAACAATTTCTTTAGTTATGAAATTGTTTTGAAATGAACATAAAACATGTGCATATTTTGAAGTATGCTATTCATATTTCTGAAAAGCAATGACGTTAGTAGATATTAAGGTGCTATTCATGGATGTCTTATTGCTTATCTATGAGAGCTCAACCGATAAAGTTTTCTTGGGCCAATACCGATGCTGCCAATATTTTCGTGTTACTCAAACTACAGGTGAAATGCATTAGTGAATTTTTTACTTCAGAGTATGCAGGCCACATAGACAAAAGAAATAATCACACAAGCTACATTTATGAAATAGCAGGTTGTCATTGTGATACATTAGGAACAATCAGTGTCTGCTTTGCCTCTTGAGGCAAAATATACACTCCTGGAGCTATTTTGCTATCAGTCAAACATCATTGCTTGAACTGGTCACATGACAAGTTTGAAATACATGACTTTCTCAGTTGACTGTGATGTCTGTGCAATGGACAAGTACTGTCATGGTTTCAGTGCTGGCAAGCTGTTAGCAGCTTGTTGTTTGCATTGTGTGAACTACAGGCTAAGCCTAAACCAGTGGTTCCCAAGCTTTTTTGATGCATTTGTCATTTTGGAACTTGTCATTCATCCCATATAGAACTTTCATTCCTCTCCTGTTCAGCTTCGTAGGCTAGGCTCTACTAGTATTAAATACAATTGGAACAATGGACTTCATTTACGACAATAACTTGATTAATAAAAGTGGGACAAAAACTATTTGTTGACAAATGATGGCACTAAAGCAGCGGTTCCTCAATATTTTTAGGGCAACCCAAATCCGAGTTTGGCACCCCGCGACCCAAGACACAAATATCGTATAAAAAAATGCTGATTGTATGGGTGACTTTCGGTAGTCTCACTTGGTGTGAGAAGGAAGATGGCTGAAGTGAAGGTTAGGCTAGCAACAAATATTATTTTTACTACCAGTGTGGTGTCATTACTCACATGGGTGCAATTTTGTTATAAAATGTGGGGGGGCAGCTTGATGTGAAACCAATATAGTTGTTGGGCCGATACAGAAGTCAAGTTTTATAAACACATATTTCCAATCTTGTTTTCAAAGGTGTTCTCAAAACAACAATAATCACGCTTTGCTTTATCCCTACAAATGATTGACAAGATATTTAATCAATGCATAAGGTAACACTGCACAACTGAGGGAAAATGAATCTTACAGAAAGAACGAGGATTTAGAAGGCAATAGCTACACAATGATACATGGGCAAGTGGTAGGCAGTGATGGTGATCAGTACGTTAAAAGCAGCTACTAGAAAAAGAACACGTAAAGTTAGATCAAACTCGCACACAAGCCAACTGACAGCATTTCCTTTGACCACAGCCAGGGACAGACGCTTGTGGAGCCACTGGCACTCCTGGGGTTGCCAGACACATCAACAAGTTTCTTTGCAAGACCACTCAAAAAAGGGGCAGTGGACTTGCCATACACACCAGTGGTCTCAATTGCTACTGGTTGTTAAGGGTAATTGCTTTAGAGGTCATAATATTTTTGGCATTTTGCGGCCTCAGCTTTTGTGATTTAGAAATAAATAAACTTAATTTTATTGTTGGACATGGTATTGTAGTTTAGCTTGGTTGCACTACTATCAGACTATGACACAAACAAGCATAGCAACATGGTAGTACACATCAATTAGGTTTTATCAGAGCTGTCAGTTGGAGTGCGCAAAATGGTGAATCACATTGGTCGCACGTGCATATTACTCTCAAGTTGAACACATCGATTTTCATGCATCTTATAAGAAATGTGGGTTACAGCGCGATTTCATGTCTTGTAGCTCAAACATTAAAACGACGATAAATTGAAAGGGAAGATGGATGCATTGCAAGGTATGGTGGCTAAATATTTTTCTTGCACATTTTTGCTCTTTAAAAATGCTACAAATCTAACTACTGGGCACCATGCATACAGCCACACCCTTAGCTAAATCTCTATTGATATTCTCTTACAGTAGCAAAAAATGTTTGGCCAAAATTAGTGTAGCCCACTTCACAAAATGATCTACAATTTATTTTGACTGCTGATTGGTGGAGGATGTATCCTTTTAATCTCCTCTTGTCAACCCCTGCATGCTATTGGGTACACTTTCGATTGTCCAAACATCGTTTGTCTGATACTCTTTCCCAACATCAATCAAACTCCCAAGCAGAATCATCCAAACCAACTAGAGATGATTTCAAGATATCCAAAAGAAAATGAACCAGAAGTCTTGCTGAATACATACTCATATACCAATCTAGCCAAGGCCTACAATGTGATTTCCGCATACCAAATCATCTGGTGACCAGGCCTGCAACTAAGGGGAGGGCTTCGTCCCTGGAAAAACTTTCTCCTCCCCTGAAAAAATGTCTTGGGCACATTGTTATACATATCCATTGTTTTCATACATGCTATCAATGTAAAATTTGGGCCTCCCTCAGATAATTCTTTGCCCCCTAGTGTCCCAAGCTGGTTACAAGTCTGCTGGTGATTGTTGCCTTGTGACTTCTGTCAGTTATGCCACTCAGCTCAATCTTTTCACAACCAAACTTTTCACGTTTAACATCAAATTTAACAGGCAAAATTCATGTCAAAAGTTTTATTCTAGAGTTATATTATATGCATAACAACACAAAAATGTATTTGAGATTAAACAGAAATCAAATTTAACAACGATGAATTAGCAAATACTACCACGTTTCACCTGAAATAACTCAAAAAGAATGTCCAGCAAAACTAGATGTTGTGTAGGCTGATAGGTGGTGGAACCTAGGGGGCCGCAAGGGTCTAGGCTCTCCCACTTTTTTTGGAGGCTTGGCCCTCCCACTTCTAATTTTGCTTAAATAAGTTTAAGCAACACAATTTATATTGGGTCCATGTTTTTGCATAAGACTAAGAACAACTAGTTACATTTATGTGCTAAAGTCAGTGTGGTGTATGATAAATAAGGTGTTGTGTATATATGGGTCGTTGAAGGCTTATCTAATTTTCAATAAAATTGCTTAAACACGCTGACAAAAGTTAATGACATCATATTTCAGTGCTTGTGATAACACAGTTGCCAATTCAAATCACAAAAATTTTCTAGTTATTTTTAAGTGCATTTGTGCTCCCCCACTTTGAAAATAGTTCCGCCACCCATGCCATGCCTAGACTACCTGTAAAACAAATATTTCGCACTTGGATGAAAACATTGCGGCACTGTGGGTATAAATATCTTTTGAATTTGTTGGTCACCCTTGTCGTGAAATACAAGAAATAAGGCTAAATGTATAAATAAGCTACCATAATTCCTTGACAAGGTATTAAGTTTTGAGCTACAAGACAATATATAGCTAGGTCAATACTTCTCTAAAGTTTTGATGGAAATC
>JGI24021J15306_10006462_pt1 | contig 14107 bp, 11 predicted proteins | sample Ectturendosymbi1_FD_15306 | JGI IMG/M metagenome (IMG submission 15306) | reverse complement strand
ACACGAAACACAGTACAGTGATTGCATGACTCTAACCACTTAAGCGACTCGAGCAGGGGCGTAACGACGGGGGGAAAGGGGGGCATACTTCCCGGGCGCCAAGTCAATATGGGGGTGCCGAATCACTGCGGGAGGGCGCCAAAATGTCCCAACAATGTCACAAGTACTTTCTTCAACACAGTAGATTTGCTTCCGAAAAAACTCAGGTTCGAACATGGGGAGTGGGGGCGTCAAACTTGCTTCTTACCCCGGGCGCTGTCTACCCTTGTTACGTCCTTGGACTCGAGTCACGATTTTTACTGACTCGAGTCACAACGTTGTGACTCGCGACTCAAGTCGAGTCATTTTTACAGACTCCATAGTCCTGTTGAAACAAGCAGTTAATATAGACCGAAATAAAAACTAACAAAAACGCCAACAATGAGAAGCTTGTGGAATTTTTCGTGACTCGAGTTTGCAAACCAGCGACTTGACAGTTTTTGTGACTCGACGCGAAAAAAATTTCAGATGATTTTATATCCCGACACCGGGCTCATATGAGTGTTGACTTGACTCGTGACTCGAAAAACGTGTCTCTGCCGCATCGCTGCAAAACAGTAACTGAACTTTTCACCTGTACATCTGTCGAGCCCAGGCAATCTTTCCTGACACTGGAGGAAGGTTGCGAGACAGAGGAGGCTCTGTCTTCATTTTTTGATAAGCTTTCTTTACATTTTCCAGATCTCTTGAGTATCGAGTCAACAAGAACATATACTTGTCAAATGTGTCCAGGCTCGCGCCTTTGATGTTTTCGAACTTGTTCAGAAGACCTGAAAAGTGGCAAAAGATCACGGTTCTAATTTTTCTGCACAACTTAACTGCATATATGGCATAGATATGGGTGCTTCAATAGCGACATGGGATACGCACGCAGTAGATATTCCGTAGTTAGAGGTCGACTGAACCAATTGTCAAGAAATTCCTGCAGAGTTTGTTGGAGAGCTTCTACCTGGCGGCAAAAATCATTGTAGTCTGTTTCAAACTCTGCTTTACGATGATCCAATACGTCATATTTTTTCTTCTCAGTGTTTGCAACAATGTTCTGGTATCTGTGCAAAAATAGAATTACTTAATGTCAGGTGGAAAACATTCACTCATCCAAGTGAAGTTTGAAATATACAAAAATGTCACTTCCAAGCGAACAGTTCAAAAGCAATTAAACGTCGAACTCTCGATTTCAAACAATCCCTTCTGGGCGTCCCAAGGGTGTGACAAGAAAGATACCAAAATAGGTGCGCGCCTAAACAAGTTTGCAAGTCATGCTTTTCCTCCGCGTTGCAGTATCTCCTTCATAGCTGTTGTTTCAAACACCTTCTGATAGGTTTTGCAGTTACTTACTTTAAAGTTTCCCTGAAGTGCACTGGATTGTATCAATTACATTGCTTCAGTTTAATTGCAATTACAGTAAAAATACTTCGGAAATTTCACTGCATTACAGTTTCACAAAAAACAAAATGTCTTGATTAGAACTTTTGCTACATCAAAATGTGTAACTAAAGTACACTCAGCTCAATGACGAATTGTACTTGATTTAAAAAAACTAAATACTAGTTCAAACCCAAACACTTAAAAATGCCAGCGGAATTGCAAAATGAGAAATAAAATTTGTTTACGGCATCTTCACTTAAAGATGCTCATTGTGACGCAACTATCTTTTAGCTTGGTCTGCTTGAAAACCATGTAAGTGGGACCGACTGATGCGCAGTGTGGCGAATTGTATCCGACTTTTAAATAAAATCAGAAGAATACTTTATAGCGATGGCGTCTATTCCTTCTATCTTGACTTGGTTGATTGCCGAAAACTCGTGCAAAGCTCGAATCATCTCCGTCAGTTTGTCCAATCTTCGACAGAATGTATCGAATTTACCAAAAATGTAATTTTCGCTGAACTCAAATTGGCGTTCATTCGGGTTTTCCTGTAATTAAAGAAGAGTTGCGTCGCACAAGACACAAACGATCAAATTTTTGAAATTTTCTATTGCTAGATTTAAAACGCAGTGTTCCAGAAACCCGCCCGCGACAGAGCGTTGTGTAGCTCGCAAAATCCTTAGTTTAAACACACACATTCACAGAAGAAAATCGTGCTTATTGTTGCTACGACAATGACGCCATTTTTGTTAACGCCGGACAACAACGACGACAAATCGCATTTGTCCTGATGTGACCCAAGTAAGTGGAATCTGCTGTACTTTGACCAAGTTCACCATACGACCAGTCGAATCAAGCCACAAAGTAAAAGAGGGAGTTTATTTAAGACCACTGATTTAGGTTTCTCAAGAAAATTTGCATTTCGTCTAGCATAAAATTGATAAATTTTGTACTTTAAGTTTTTCTTTTATCTTATGAAACGCTTTCTGATATTCTCTGTTCAGCATTTGACAATCCTCCATCTTGCCCAACACGACCATGCGATCTTGATCCCAAATCTTAGGCGCTCCTTGATTGATGTACAACTTGCATGTGGTTATCATCTGGTTAGTGACCTGTGAATCGACCGCTATATTTTAAAACTAAAAAGCAAGTTTTTACAAGCAACCATTGTCTATTCCGACAATCTGTTAATCTAGCGTGATGCCAATTTAGCAAAAAATATATTTTACTCACAATTACTTAGTTTGTCACTAGACTGTGAGGATATTTCAACTGTATGTTGGCCGTAATGTGCAAAATCAACGCTGTCATGTTATATTTTGTTGTAACTATAAGCAAAGTTTCACAATGTCGAAATAATGAGCAAAGTTTTACTTTTACGAAGAGTGACGTCATCCTTTCTGACGTGTTATAGTATTGAGAGATGCTGTGGATCATCCTGATGCTGTTCATTAAGCTTGGAATGATTTCGACCATGCTCCCGGGGTCACACTTGCTCAGGGGGCCAAAGTATTTATCGAGGGTGTACAAATACTTGACGTTGTCTTTTGCTTCGTTCGCCGCGTCAGTTATGCGGCTGTCGAGCCCCACCCAGTGGCGTATGACACGGGACTTGGCAGCTTGCAGGATCCCGACCACAGTCCTCACCTGCGGGAAAATTGAATTGATTTAAACCGTCGCACAATTCTCGTTGCACTTTCTCACAAGATTGAAGATTGCTGCAAGTGAAGTCGCGCTGCTGCCTGGGCAAGGCATAAAAAGTTATCTGAATTATACAAAAAACGTTCGTAGTTTCAAACTTTCCTTGACCAAATTCACAAAGGTCAGAGAAAACTGAACAGAACATTTACTCGAGGTGTTTTGATCTCATCAAGAAGAGCGTTGAACTTTGACATTCGCTGCCTCCAATGCTCCAGCTCGGCAGCAGGCCCGATGTCATCTGCCTCCTTCCGCATCTGTTCGCTTTCAGCCAGTACCTGTTTCATAACTTGCAAGGTGACGTCACTGTTGAGCTCAAACACAAACTCATTCAACTGTCTACGGACCTGATCGATCTGACGACACCAAATGTCAACAACCTTTTCAAGCTTCTCGACCAGATCGGCGTTCTTTGATGCTTGAACATAATCGAGCGGTCCTCGAAGTGTGTCCAGGTTGTGTCCGACGTTCAGATCATCCAACTCAAACTTACCTACGTGTAGCAATCGCCAAAGCTACAACACATGCCTACAGGCTCTTTGCAGAAAATAAAAGCTACTTTCACATATGGGTTAACCAGGCCCGTAACCAGCTTGGGACACCAGGGGAGACGAAGAGTGTTCTGAGAGGGGCCCAAATTTTTTAAACTATGTCCAACACATTTTCCAGGAGGGGAGGGGCGAAACTCCCCCTAGTTACGGGCCTGGGGCTATGGTAACCCAGTGAGCGAACAACAATCATGTTGCCGTTACGTGAACATCATTTCGGCGAGAAATTATTTTAGAGCTGGTTCCAGTGAAGTTACGTGCAACAGTTTAGAAGAGTGACGCTCCAACACACGAATCTATAAAACGTTTATAACTTAAGAAATTTCAATTGAAATTCAAACTGTACTGTGCAATTTACGGCAGCTGCCAGAAGATTCAAACAATTAGATTATTTTCTGAAAAATGTAAGTTTTTCCAAGGAATGCAATGATAGCTTGGATGGCATATACTACTGCAGAGTAGAGTATACTGGCTTTCCGACTGACTACTAAGAAAAACAAGATCTCCACAGACACGTTTATCATCACTAACGTACCTTCCATGCTGGTTCTTGCTGTGCTAAGAAGGTTCACAAACTTTTCTACCGATTCGATGAACTCGTCCACCTGCGAGTTGCGGAAATAGTTATTAATGACTCCAACTTTCGATGAGGTTCGAAATCACTTACCACAGGCGACTTTTTTTGTTCATCCTCGGTAAGAGCGCCCCAGTTGCCTTGAGCCCGCAAAGCTGGGACCATCACTTTGCTCAACAACGACTCAACACCTTTCAACAATCCGCCGTCTGTGGCACAAGCACAACAATTTCAGTTTACCCCCAGTTGTTTGTTCAGGAAATATAATGTAGAAATTTTACGCTTCAGTTTGTGTACTTTTCTCACCTGTCGTATCGATCATACCGAAGTTGACTTCATTGGCAATGTTGGCCAAAGTGATTGGCTTCGAAATGGTCCGAACAAAAAAGTAGCATATTCCCGTCAAAGCTGAAATTAAGCGTTTTACTGTTACAGTAAGTGGGTGTGATAGGCTGCACCAAACTATAAAAAAGGATAGTAAATTTCACAAAAGAGTGAAACAGGCTGCGCAAACTTCAGGCCAACAAAATTCTTGGGAGTTTATATTTCTCTTCAGAAATTTATTCTTTGTTTTCGATCATTTTGCTTAAGTTTGTCTGACTCGCGTCTTCACTTATTCGCTCAACAACCAAACGTTTGCAAAAACCTTAAATCAATCATTTTTGGTCAAAAATAAGCACAATATGAAGCACCAAACATATTTTCTTTACTTCTTATCGTTTACTTTTGGTTTCTACTGTTTTCCAACTCCCCATGTCTCATGGGGCACCTGACCAGATGACCTCAGTTTTTTCGGTGTCCCGGCGTCTGTGGTTTCAGCACATCTGGCGCAATTCACTCAGTACCGACAAATAAACAAATCTATCTACCATGCTATTAACTCAAACGATTGCACCACCAACCTTCACCATCTCCGCTGGTCAGGAAGAGTTTCTTCTGCAGCGCAGAGTTGGGAGCGACACTCGTAGCATCAGCTCTTGAGTAGGCGCTGTCTCGTTGTGCCGCGTCCTTGTTACGAAACAACAAGAATCAGAACAATATCAACAACATGTGTTTTCAGCTTGGAAAACGAAACAAAAGGAACACATACTAAAAAGATAAGTACCCTTCGAAAATAGGAAGCAGCGTATAGCGGTTATATGTTGTCAGCCATCAGCTTTTCCGAAAATGAAGTTTTCTAAGCAGTCTAGCAAGAATGCATATGAGAGGATAAGGCAGCAAAACAAGTAACTGCATTTAGTTTTACTGCCTTATTCTTTCGCAAATATACTTGCAATAGCAGAGCACGGTTGATTTGGAACAACGCAAAGATCTGAATGTAACGTTGATAGAATGCTCAAAACCTAAATTCAAAATATTAAGTCACAGTCTGGAAGCTAATGCCGGGAAGCTCTGCTTATTTTCTGAGNTTCAGTGTCTTTCTGTTCTTTACTTGATGCTATCTGCGGCGATTCTTGACTGCTCCTAATTTCTGCCTCTTTACGGTTAGCAGCAATAGAATCAGAACACAAAAATGCTACAGAACGGAAAATCGATTTCGCCATCTTCAGCTCCAACAAAAGCCAAAAACGTGCAGATACACGCAAACTGCGAAAACTTTGGTCATGACCTGGTGTTGCAGCGCGGTGGCTGCTACGTGCGGCGTGCTTAAGTATAACATCCCGGTGGCACATAAGCCATTGTGAGCCCCCTTAGGCCGAGTGCGCTCACGCTCGGACAAGCCTTATCGCTGACTGGTTCGGGAGCGAAGCCAGTTGGTAACGTTAAGGGGGAGATTTGTGTAATACTGTATTTGGCAGTAAGTATTTTTCACCAGCGAAATACTAACATTTGTACATTAGATTATAGAATGGCGAGTTTGTGAGATCCTGCCACTGCGTTCGTTCAAAAATGCCTCGTAAGCTTGCAAAGTTAAATACCTGGTAATAAAACAACAGTTTTTTTGATCCGTTCGGTGCTAGAAACGCATCCATCAAATCAAAATGTTCATCACTGACGACTTGGTCTTCAACGAAGCTATCGTCCAAACCAATGGCATCAGCCACCTTCAGAATATTCAAATGTAAGTGAACTTCATCTACACTCAGACAAACAAAATTGAACGAAGTGCCTGACGATTTCAAAAAACAACTACGGACAGGTTAGTTTTTCCAAGTAACTTGCTGGTGTAAAAGGCAGCAAGTTTTGTGGGGGTACTTATTCTCTTGGTGCATTATTCATTGCCAATATGAAGACAGTAGCATCATCGACGCAGCGAAGAATACACTGTGCTGCTAACCTGCGAATGGGGATGCGCTGCAAAACCAACGCAAGGATATAAGTTTTAAACGAAACAGGCGTTTTGTCAAAGAAGTATAAAGAAAAGGAGTATGACTAGGCTAAACATTGTATTAAAATGACCCATGTAGTCTGTGATGGACTCCCCGCCTCGGACGTGCTTTTCAAGTTATACAGTTCAGTGTCAACAGCATTCTAACCCTTGCTTGCCTGCATGAAAAGACTTGACATGCGTTCAAGGCATGATATCCCTTTGATACTGAATATAAACTGGGCTCTGAGCAGCAATGTTCCCTCTAAGATGCGCAAGGTGCACAGTACCACCAAATCTTTTGCGCAGTGAAATCTCATTCTCGCGCGTTTGCAATTTCAAATTTCTTATCCGATAGCGCTTGAAACACTCCACTTATTGTGCGTGCACATGGTTGCGCGGATACATGCGCACTAACAGAAAGGTTTGCTAAGTGTGACATTTTCTTAGAGGGAACACTGCTAAGCAGTGCCTGGAAATGCAGTCATGCGTTGAAGATGAAGTACCACTCAGTCCACTGCCGTGGTCTGTTTTATGGCAAGCGGTTGGAAGTATAACTTGTGCTTCTCTGACCTGATGTCAGTTTGCAAACACACAAGGCAATAAGAAGTGCTTTCCCACTCATTGTCGCTAAATGAGCTGTGGGTTGAGTTGAGTTTATTTGGCGATAATTGGGAATTTACAACACGTCAAAGAAACCATAGCAATTGCAAAAACGCCAGGGCACCGAAAAAAACGGAAAGTTATCGAGTCGTTGCCCCTTGACTGGTGGATAATCTCTATCACAAACCAGGTTCAGATCGAAGTGTTGCGCATACGTTGGAAAGAGCTGTCAGATGATCAACACAGTTGCGCAGGGAGTGCTGGGACGCAACCGGTCTCTCACGATGGGTCAGGTGCTCAGATCCACAAGAATCTGGGCGTGGCAGAGAAAGTATAAACCCAACACGCAGTGCTTTGCCAGCTAGTAACTTCGTTACTGCAAACAGTGGTGAAGTTGGACAAAGGATTTCTTCAACATGTTGTGAGCCCTACCGTGTAAAATCGTACGTACCAAGTTTTTCAGAAAACTTTGCAAAAATCTAAAAAGTCGTAAGATTGTCAATTTCGAGGTACAACTCTAGTTTCTACATTTTCATAAAATATTGGCGTTCTCTTGTATCTTGTCTTATAGTAATCCGATCCAATTTTCTTTTGTCAATTCACTGCTCATTATTAATTTAACGACAATCTTGTCACAGGGACCAGCCCTGAATGGTGCAATTTTGTCGTGTCACGTCGAGGTTTCAAGCAAACAGCAACACAAGAAAACTAACAGCAAGCATAAAGAAAAAGCAAAAACGATCATAGCGAGTACAATTGTAGAATCTGTTACATGATTTCAGAAAGTCGCCAACAGCGCTAAACTGAAATAGGGACCGACGCATCAGGTATACCGAATAAAAACAAATGCAGCAAATCAACCTGCGGGCCCAAACACTCAAAGCGTTCAGTAAGACCGCATATGGTGTTAGTTCCACGAACATTATTATAAAGTGTTGCACGAGCGGCTCTGTGAACGTTACAGTGAAAGAAAAGGCGTGATTGGTTTTGCAGCGCATCGCCGGTCTCTATATCGCCGCATGCACGAACACGATAATTGTTTTTGGTGATATTCAACGGGCATGGGCGGAGCGAAGCATACAACGTATGGGCGTCAGATAGGGATTTGATTAGCTAAGAGGTGATGGGTGCTGTTTTGTGATACGTAATAGCGGGAATTGAAGCGATTCATGATAAATGAACAGCTGGCTGAAGATTTGCTTACGAGTGGGAGAGAGTTCCACAAGCTGGAAGTCCTACAGATACAAAAGTTATGGGCCTAAGACTATTTAAAACGTGGATTTTGAACATTTTGGTTGTGACATAAAGCACACGGAACAATTTTTCGAACGATCTGGAAAAACTGGCAGGAAGGGACAGGGCACCATATCAAAAATTAATTTGGATAAATAACGAAGCAAAGATATTTATATATCTACGTAGACGTAAGCTTGTGAGGTTGAGATGAGTTAGTACATCGTTAGAGGATGTAGTTTCAAGACATCCTAATCTATTTTAGCGGCAGAGAGTTGTGCTTTATCTAACATCCACTGGTCACTACCAGAGCACTTATCATAGATAGTACTCTCATAATCAAAAACCGGTAATGTGTTGCAAAAAAGTACATGGATTTGTTGATTACCCTGCTGAGAATAATTTTTTGCAATAACAAGTTCTAGAAAATTTTGAAAAATATCTTATCATAAAATCAACAGTTTGCTGAAATCCAAACGAACGTGTTCTCCAAGCAGGTAAGTTTGATTATTCTAATCTAAGCTATCTATAGCTGAACATAATGATCTAGTGACTGATTTTTTTCAATGTAAAACTTCCATGTTTTTTTTTCAAGCATATACTCACTTTCGATATCATGTATTTATGTCTGCCATCCAAACCAGACCTTCTTTCTTCTCGTGTAGCTTTGGCCTGCCGAGCCATTTCTTTCATGGCGTCCCCGGAAAGCACCATATTTTTCTTGCCTCCGAGCTTCACAAAAACGCTAAGGTCACAACTCTACATTATGAAGAGGTCACAACTGCATCAAAAAAATTCCTAAATCTGTCACTGGTTGCGGCATTGGTGGTGACTTCTGCGACAGAAGAAACGTGACACTTGTCGAACTAATGCAACAGTTGGCATCAGAATGTGCGACGAGGAGAGGCCCTGGGAGGCAGCGATGCTTACAAATCAATGTTGGCAACGTAAATAAACACTTAAGATGTTTTTTGCAAGATGTAAAGTGTTTGTTTAATTAGTCTCACTGCGAAGCCGTCAGATTGTGGCGAGGACCGTGAACTCAACCTCTTACAGTCTGCAAGATTACACAACAACAAAAAACCATAAAAGCTAACAATTTTTTGGTCTTGCAAACCCTTTCCCAGGCCTTTCCACGGCATCTCGAGGGGTTTCCCCACAACCAAACATTTTCTCATGATAGCTTTCGTCTTGTTCTGATTTGGGTGTAGTCACTGGTCATGCGAATTTCGACCATGGCGTTGGCTATAACCCATAAGGCGCGTTTTTATCTTCATCCAAACTCAAACAGTTCTTCCACCCTCAGCAGGAATTACTCTGCTTGTTGAGTGAACACTTTACAAGTGCAAGATTTCCACATCCGTGTGTGACGAAGTATGCTTTCGCCATCACGCCTACGCAGCAGAGTTTAGCAGAGAAGCAATAGGAATGCTTTTAATAACATCGCACAACAGAGCAATTACTCAAAAATGAGCTAGCTATGAATTCTATAGCAAAACAAATTTAAGGCTATTTTCCTCTTCGGCACATCCCAACAATGTCTAATGATGCGCTTTTAGCGTAACTGACTCTCAGGGTTGCGGAGTCGGAGCCGGAGCTCAAACTTAAAATCAGGAGTCGGAGCTCAGTTTGAAATTTAGGACCGGAGCTGGAGCTATGGCCATTTGAGAGGTAGTTACGAGTTAAGACACCAGACCGCAACAATGGATCCGCAAGACTTTGTTTCCTTGGTTTTATCATCGGGCATTGTAGCTGGCAGGGTTGGTGTTACTTGTAGAACAATGGTTCTCAAACACTGTCCTAAGAGCTGCATGCAGCTCCCAAGCATCCTTTATGCGGCTCTTAGCAGTCTTTCAGTAAAACCACTAATAGTTCGTGTAACAGACTTAGTGCAATAAAAAAACGTGTCAATTAACGTGTGTTAAATTTTTTTAGGGTGGCTCTCTAACAAAATTGTAGGTCTGGAATTGGCTTCCTTCAGCGAAATGATTGAGAACCAGTGTTGTAGAAGTAAAAAAACGTTGACTGCCACAACATCTTACTTTCTAGTCAGAATAATCAAACCGGGTCTGTGGTAGTGTAGCGATCTGAAAAGAACTAAGCTATAATGAGCAGGCATATAATATAACAGCGTGGTCCAACTACTTTTGACCTTCGGGCCATTTTACAAAAACGTGACAGCTTGAGGGCCACTTCCGTAAAATGACCTACAAAACAATATGTTCACAACATTTAAATCTAAAAAGGGAAGATAAGTGATCGAGTCATTGAAATTACTACACAATAGCGACCACTGGTGTAGGAGGCAGGGGGTGTAGGGGGTGCAACCGCGCCCCCAAAACTTTTGATTTGGTGACAATCTAAGCAAAATCCCTTAAAATCCGGGAAAAATCTGTGGAAATTTGGGCAAATGTATGAAAACCCGACATTTTTTATGGAGACTATGTTTGTTTTCAGTTCTTTTCGGGCAAGTTAGGGGAAATTTGGGCAAAAATGGTGCTTGGAGTGCCTTGATTTCAAAAAATGCACCCAAGATGAAAGGTAGGCCCAGTAGTTTTTCTTTGGAGGTCATTTTGTTTGAAGTTTTTTTCGGGCAAGTTTGGGGAAATTTGGGCTAAAATCCTTCGCACCCCCAAAAATGTGCCTGCTCCTACACCTATGATAGCAACTAGCAATTACTTACAAATCTCTCTTAGTGGGATGCTTGTGGTCGAGACTTCTCTGACATATCATTCCTTTATTAATACCAGTGCTAGTGGTAGCAGTCGGAGACTATCGTCCAGCGTTTTGTCTGCCATTCTATTTTAGATTTTACTTGCTTGATAGTATAGAAAATGTGTTCTCACGCACATATGTGCTTCCAAAAATCGAGTGCATTTTTAGCGCGAAATCTTGCAGTTTGGGAAATCTATCTTTGCTGACTTATTTCCAGAAGCTTTACAGTTTGCAGGAGTGGATAATTAATATGGCTGGGGGGGGCACTTTGAGAAGGCCGCGTTTAGCGGATAGATAGACAGATTTATTTGTTGGTACTGAATTCACTACGCCAGATGTACTCTTCAAGACAACGAACGCCGAGGTACCTAAAAAAGCACAGAGATACAGGTACCTCAGCGGAGGGTTAGGGAGGACCGTACCTTCTAGTTTGATCTTAAAATAAATAAATAAAACAAAAACAATAATAGTACACAGAAAAGGTATTATTCATTGTTCTTGTGCAAATGCACTTTATCCAGCGCAAGCAATTGCAGTGAGACAAATATAACTTCACACGCTTTTCAACAAATCTCAGATTTGAAGATTTTTCCTGAATGCTTCCGCGGGCCTGTAGTTGGACCACACTCATAACTAATTGGTAGCGAACTAGCACTGCTTTGCATAGCAGTACATTATCAGGAGGGTATAAAAAAGCAATGTAAACAAATGTGGACTTTTCTTGAAGTTTTCATCCGTGGAAACAAATTTTATGTTTTCAGCAGGGTAATCAGTCTTATTTTCTCCTAAGCTTTCCAGGTTAAACTGTGCTTTACTTTGTGATTCATCACTGCTTATTATGAGTGCAAAAGATACGAATTCAGAAGTTTACAGCTATTTTTAAAAGTCAAATGGGAATTTTGTGCTAGATGTCATACTATTTCTTTGAACAAAGAGATTTTAAACACATCTTTGCATTTGTGTTAATGCCAATGTGTGCAAGTTTGAAAGAACACATGAGAGAGGTGAGAGATGTACTCGACAATGTGTTTTGCGCTCTTTGCAATGGTTTGCCCAGGCAGTGCTGTTAGCTGGAATCGCCGAGACTGCAACAGGCAAAGCATGCAACGAGTGCAAAACACTTTTTGGTCAATTGGGACTGGTCTGTGTTTGAACGCTCGACACAAATGTACCTTTGCAAACAGCCAATTTCTTGATTCTGTTCGTAAGAAATAACAAAAGGTCCTCAGGCATTAACGGAAAAACTAGCGACTGCCTTCCCAGAATATGTTTATATTATCGTTATCTTAAGTTACGTTTTCGCCAGCAACTGTTCTTTGAATCGTCTGAACCTGTGATTGTTGTTTTTTCGCTGATTTCCTCATGGCAAGAGCGCGGCTCGTAAAAAAACTACCAGATTAAATTACCCAAAAAAGATTGGTATATTCTCTCGTCTTGTGTACTTGATATAAGTCACGTTCCATTCAACTTGAGCCACACCAAGATAATTGAAAATATTAATGTGTGAAAACGAAGAGAAACCGGAGCCATGGAAAAAAAGAGCTCCGGAGCCGGAGCTGTGTCATTTTTATGACGGCTACAGCCCTGCTGCTGACTCTGCGGACACGACCACAAACAGCATAACACCCTTACAGCTGTGCTTGATTGCGCTTGTTGCGCAAATGCTGCATGTCTTTTCCTTCCAGTAGTTGTTTGGTCCTGCACACGACGACGGGCAACTTTTTGCACAGGCGCTCCGAACACGCTCGTGGGAGTAGAGGTTCCAGCTCTTTCTTCAGCCAGGACATTTCCAACATCTCCTGTATTTATTAAACACAAAAATAAATCATGTGAGCCACGGTTTAAAAAAGGAAGTAGCATAAAGTAATAGCAGTGAATTCCAATCGAATCTTTTTCTGTAAGTGTAACATTTTGGAACATGAATAAAAAAATACAGGTGAATAAAAAAAATTGTCCTTGGTCTTTGGACAACCTCTAGACCGCTTTCCCGTGACTGTAGTCAGCAGGATGTGCCTTGCCAATCTTTCTTAGGTCATTCTACACATGCCTGAAGCAACGTTACTGGGATCTTTCGATTCGGAGAAGTGGCTCGACATTCAGGGCTTTACAAATTTCGCAATTAGGCACTTTGTCGCGAAGTGTTACGCCATGAAGTCTTCGTTGATATACAATCTTTGCCCCTTGTATTTGAGATAGCACTATTTCGGTTATCACCGGGCCACTTCCAAAAAATACATGTATATCCCACTATATATATTGCAAGCAGTCTATATCATTCCGTGGCAACACAACGGGGCGGCTTCCAACCCTGCAAGGGCGTCCGCAGAAAATTTTCCAGGGGGGGCAACATCAACATTTTGCTTATCTTTTTCAAATTGCTGACGATGCAATGCAAATGGACGTTAACAAAACGTTTTACCCTTTCTACCCCCCAAAAATAATGCCCTATGTTTATGGGCGTCGGAAGGGGGTTGGGAAGGCCATGGCCCCCTGGATTTTGAAATTTGTAATTTTCCTATTAAGCTGCATTTTTAGCAAACAAGTTGATTTTCTAGTTTCGAGTGAGAAAATTGAAATTTCACCACCTTTCGACCCTTCTGGAAAAATATTTTTGACTACCCCTCAAAAAAATCCATTGGCTTCCCCCGGAAAAAATCCTTCCAACGCCCATATTGCGGCAACAGGTACAATGACGCGCTATATTGGGAGCAATAGCCAGGTAATTACGATAATTTACACCAAGGGTGGGCAGACATTTAGATATGGAGAGTCACGTTGAAAACAGTTGTTGCTATCGGGGCCTCTTATATTACATTTGTCTACTTCAGTTACAAATTAATGTTTCAAACTATGAATAATTTTGTATTCTTTTACAGTCACTACCAAAAGTTTAAGACCACCCATGAAAATAATAAGATTTCTTGGTATTGCATCATCCCAAGTTTGAGATTGCATCATACTTATTGTTTTAGCTCTGTTACCTCATTAAATGATCTCTTTTCAACACAGGTTAATAGA
>JGI24021J15306_10006461_pt1 | contig 14108 bp, 13 predicted proteins | sample Ectturendosymbi1_FD_15306 | JGI IMG/M metagenome (IMG submission 15306) | reverse complement strand
GGAAGGATTTTGTTTTTAACGAAAAATTCTCGAGAAAATGTGTTCATATCATAGAAAAATTGAAGCTGAAACATTTGTGGAGAAAATATGATTGATGTTCACTAATTGTTCCACTGAATAAAGAAAAAACTCCAGACTTTTTAGTCTAATTTGTAAATACCCCTATTTGGGAAATCCTTTCTGATTTCATCGCTCACGACAAGTAAGTTGCTATCAATAACTGCTTCAGAGGATTTACTGTGAACACACAGGTAGAGAAAATTGATTTCCGCGGAGCTTTTAATCAGTCGATGTTTAATTCTTTGATCTCATCAACCACTGCTTGTGGTGAAAACGATTGATGCGTATCCTTGAGTTACACATCCTGCTGCAAATGACGTACTTCAGATTACTCATTGCCAGCTTAGGTACAGCAGGAAAGAGTGTTGAGTTTTGTTTATACATGGATACAACAATCGCGCAGTGTAAGCAGTGAAGGTAGTTCTTTGCCATACCACTGTAGCCAGGGGTGGATCGTCGTTTATGGCCTGGGCTAGAACCAGTGCAAGGCCCTTGAGAGGAAAAAATCTGCTGGTGCGAGAACTGTTTTGGGCATCCTTATAAATTATAAATCGTAACTGATTAAGAGCTTCATTAGCTTTTCAATACTATGACTAGAAAGTGATATGCTTTATTTGTTATTTTAAATTATAACTAAGACAACCAAATTACCAAAAGTCAAAGAAGTCAAATTTTTCTGCCTGTTTTAAATTTTATGAAACGTCCACAAACCAAATTTCACACTGATTCCATGAGCAACTGCAAAGTTATTAGGCCAAAAATAGTCCAAATTTATCGTTAGGTCAAAATTTTCTTGAAGCAGAGTTTTTCTCTTTATCAATATTTTATTAATGCTGCAACAACACATATTGATGTGCATTTGCAAGTTTAATTGCAATTCTGAAATATAATGTTTTTTTGCGACTTCTGACTTAATAATGTTGTTTTTTACTGGACGATTGGTCTTATAGTATTTGGTAAATGCTCATCTATTAATGCATATAGAAACTTTTAAGACAATAATGTGAAGCAGTACTTGGTGTTGAAGTATAGCATTGCAGAACCGTGGAAGTGGCTTCAGGAATTTTTATGACACTGCGTGTTTCTCTTTCGCTTTCGGGTTGATTTTCGTCCATGTCTTTTAAACTCTGGCTTCGTTGGCTCTTTCTCACCTTGATTTTTGTTTCATTTCAACAGAAAAACGATTTTTAATTTGCTGGTTTGACTTCTGATACATGTTTTGTATGTTTTGTATTCCACATTTCAGATTTTAACGCAAGAAATTGATAGGTCAAAATATAGTCAAAACTTGTAAATTATAATTCAATAGTTTACCTTTTTAGGTCAAAAAATTGGATGCCTCCAACGTACTTTGATTTGAAAAAAATGGCGCCCAACGTGTGCACAATCACATGAAGACCTTTTTTTGGAGGTCAGCCCAAAAATGGTTATCATAAGAAACTAATCGCACAAAAAGTTACCCTAAATTTTTTTGGGCAAGTTTGGGAAAATTTGGGCAAAAATCTTCGCACCCCCAAAAATTTGCCTGCTCATACACCTATGACTCAGGCTGATCTCAAAGAATGCACATCTAGGCCTATACGTCAAATTAACATTAATAGTAAGCTATAGCAATTCTCACTAGCAACGCCAATTTAACAAATTTAATATATTTTTGAGATCAACATTGTTGTGAACAGAAGCAAGCATAATTAGTAATGATTGTTTTGTTTTTTATAAATTTGCATTGCCCTCAACTCTTTTGCTGCCCCTCCTGCCATACCGCTATTCCGGCGTCCCCGAAGAAGCTGCTTTTTAAGCGGTTTCTTAGTCTTTATGTCAGTCTCCAGGGGGCGGTGTCGCACTGCACTTGAGCTTATGTGAACCCCAGCATGCATCAAATCCTGTAAATCAAAACTCATCTTCTTTGCATACCTTTTGCAATGGCTGATCGGGTATAGTTTCAGCGTTACGGAAGCGAAACAATGCAACACCGCTTCCTAGGTTTGATATCTTCCATTAAAAATCACAGAAATTCCATGTACAACTCCCAACCAGGGGTAGATATTAGAATTTAGCGCCAGAGAAAAATTTCGAAAGCTGCCCCAAGATATTGCACAATTTGTGATATCTCACGTATACAATACGTGGTCCTAAAAAGGGGCCCCTGACCCCAATATTTGTTCATGTTATATCAGAAAAGGTGCCCCTACATCTTGCTTATGTTATGCAAAATTTTATTTGCTGCAAGCAAGATAAATATTTCGTTTTGTCTGGGAATTTGCTTCTGCGTGAAAGTCCATTTCACATTGTAAATTGTTTGAAGTGATTTGCTTTTACATTGTTCTTTGTCTACACACTGAAGTTGTTTAGGGGATCCTTTGGCACATTTGCACATAATTTTTGCTTTATGATGAAAAACTTGCTTCAGAGCTTATGAAACGTGGCTCTAGAGTGCTTCATCAGCTTTTAAACAAAATAATGCAAAAAATAAGTGTGAAACAATCAAAGAGGAGCCCAACGGCATCTCTTGAAAAAGGAGGGCCCGAGGAAACAGCCTCGTTCGTAAACACTTAAACAACAATTTCAGTCAATTACTTTTCACATGATTGTATGAACAAAGTTATAAAAATAAAAAATTTGTGCATGATTGCCCGTTTCAATTTTGAACTTTGAGGTTCATGGGCTCCCTAGACTCTTATGGGCCCCGGTGCGGCGCACCAGCTGCAGCCCCTCTCGTGGGACCTGGACCAGTGTATCCGTCCTTCCCCCATTTGTTGTTTAGTTGAAGTAACCAAACGCTCCTATCAGTTTCTTGTGAGGCCCTCACTTATAGGGCGGTTGACTGCAACAGTGTGGACCAAGTGTCTCCTCTTCTTTCAGCATGCTATCTCGCTGAAAGTTTGTGGTGGTGCTAAGAAATCTGAAATACCAAAAATTTCATTATTGTTTCAAAGCATATTTGCTTATAATTTATTTGAATAAGTGTATGCTACAAATTGACGGTCTTTCGTTTTCTAGCTTTGCAACATTTCTCGGAAAATGAGGGCCTTGTTTCGTTTTTCGTGGAGGAAATGATTAAATCTATTGTAAGGTTGTGGAAAGATGTCTAACAAGCAGCGCTCACTAACGGTTTTCAAAAGAGGTTAACCGAAGGCATCCCATTCAAAACCATTGTGTTGGTTGCAAATTGGAATCTTGTTGTTTAAATTTCAGCACGCTTACCAATGTCTCAGTTAATGACTCCAATATTGATAAACTCAACTCGTGCTTGGTAGTGTTGGTACCTTACTGAACCAGCACAAACGCTCCTTAAAATTTTGGAAAAGTAATTATTGCTAGGCAAGATGACGTTCAGTCTAAACTTTCGGAAAACCTGATCTAAAACCTTTGTATTCGCATTTTGCACTGAAACAAACAATGCTACACCCTGCAAAGTGCTGTATCAACTGACTAGTTGCGAGAAGCATGGTAAGAAGCTTTTATGAGGCTGTGAAACCTGTGATAAACTTGACGTTATTTCAGTAGCGTCTTCAGTGGTGGATTGGTGGTGCTGGCTCCCCATTTGCAGTTGCTGCCCCCAACAAAGGCTTGGCGTGTTGGTCCAAAAATAAAGTTTTTGGCGAAATTTGGAGATTTTTGTGGAAATATTTTTACTTCTCTGATGCTTCGCTATGGTTGAGTCATCAGGTGAAAATTTGAGAGAGCTTTGGGAAAAATTAAATTGTCTCAATCTCTTTGTTGTTTCTCCTATAAGTTTTGTTTCACTTGAATGGATTGGGTTTATGAATGTTGTCTCCCGTTTTTCTATTTGGCACCCTAGCTACCGAAAACCTGGCGACATGCCTATATTTCAATTGCGGATAGGCGAGTTTCGCCTCACTTACCGGCAAGGGCGGATCCATATGCAGGGGGCGATTGGGAAGACCTCTTCCCGTAAAACCTAAGAAAGTAACCATATGCACTATGTGTTTGTACAACTTGAAAGCAACATATCAAAACCAATTTTAAGTTTTCGCCATGATTGAATTCTCACTGTTCGCGATAAGAGCTCATTCTATCGTCCTTTGTTTTGTCACAATAGGATTGTAATGCGTGCTTCATCTCTCCCACATGGATCGAAGCCGTTATGAGCAGGGAAACTAATTTTTTGACCTGAAAGCTTCAAATTTTGACTTTATTTTGACCTATTTCCTACGTTTGCAACTGCAAAATAATTCAACCTTAGGTGTTGAGCTAGGTGTTAGGTAACTCAGAAGCATATTCATGCACTGTATACGTCGAAATTAAAAAAATTTTGGTTGCTTAACTTTAGGGGTGATAAGTACATTAAATAACTACAGTAGAGTCAAACCTGAGAACATCATAAAGTTAAAACACTATATACATCATGGATTGAGCAATTATCAAACCATGTATTGTGAGACCACTTTTTTGCTTTACCAGCAACCCAGTGACGGATTTATGCATAGACCATGGCCTAGGGCCCGCGCTTTTGGGGCCCCGCGCGACTCCTTCCTATGACGACTCTTAAAATTTGTGAATCCGCGCAGAGGCATAACTTCACAATACACTGTGAAACGACCAAATATGCAAACGTCTGGACTTTTATCAATGCCGTAACAACACGATAATATTGTTTGCTACGCAATATGAGAATGACAAAACTGCTTTTCCCCGGAGTTCTGCAGTATCTGGCAGAGAGCTCCGATGAAAAGCAGATTGAGGAATGTAGGAAAGGCTTTGATTTCTGTTGAAGATCTAAGGCAATCGTGGAACCAAAGTCGGCACCACAAAAGATATATTTTTGAAGGGGCATTATACATAAAAGGGGCATACTTTCACGCTTTTCGGACAAATGGCCAAGTAGGTCATATCTGCATGCAAAAAACTGCCCCGCCTCCCTAAATCCATCCCTGCTACAACTTACATAATATTTAATCGTCCGGTAGTGGGAAAAACAATATTATTACGCCAGAAGTCGCAACAAACCCGCTATTATTACAGAATTACAACTAACTTGCAAAAGCACATCAATATCTGTTGTTGTGGTTTCAATAAAAAGGCGATGAAGTGAAAAAAATGCGCTGCAAGGGAAGTTTGACCTTTAAACGATAAATTTTGACCTAATGATAAATTTTGACATTTTTTGACCTAATAACTTGGGAGTCACCCATGGTATGAGCGTGAAATTTAGTTTGTGGACGTTTCAAAAACTTCGAAAAAGGCAGAAAAAATTTGACTTTATTGACTTTTGGTTGCCCCAGTTAAGAGAATATTGCAGTAGCGTACTAGACATGCATTGAAAGTTTGACAGCAAAATGAAAGGACGCAGTTGTGTTTCGAAAGAACAGGTAGAGCATGGATTTGATGCTGGTTTTGTTAACATTGGGGAATGTTGCGCTTCACTGCTGATGTCAGTGTTATGGACAGGACTTGTATTAATCGATAAAGTGACGCTGGATGTCACATTGATTCGATTTCCAATATTGATGACTTAAAATGTGAGACCTACGCGTGTTTTTTATCTGCCATTTTCTTCTCATCACAAAAAAGGATATAAAAAGATACTTGAACCAGTACCATTTGGATAAATTCGCGTGGTTGGTGTGTTCTCATGGCAAAAAAGGGACTATTTGGTAAGTTTTGCAGCTTGTTTGCTATTGGCGGTTTTGAAGGATCTCGCAAGCACCTCATTCTATGATTTAATGCTAAGGTTTCTATATTTCGCTGGTCAAAAGTAAAAACTACTTCCACTAATTCTGCTGTACTACTAAATATTACTGAAATTGCACCCTTACCTTTCTAGCTCGACCCGCCCCTGCTTACCTGAGACCAGGGAAGCCGGAACGGGGGTGCAGGACTGGGAGACAGCCCCCTGCCCTTTGAAAGGGGGGGGGGCAACGGGGGCACAGGTGCCCTTACATAATAGCATCATAGGTAATTTCAGGGACACCAGAGTGTGGTGTGAAATGACGGGGATATTTCCCCCTGCCCTTTTAAAAGGGGGAAACGTGGGCGGAGGTGTCTTTCAGAACAGAATCATAAGTAATTTTATGATTTATCAAGATCAACTTGAAATAAATTGGTTGCAGCTTTTCGCGCACCCATAAAATTCGGAATGATTTTCCATAATTGTGCTATTATTTTTGAGGTCAACGTTGTTGCTGCAAAAACAAGCTTAATTGGTAACGATTTTTTTGTTTTTTACAAGTTTCCAACCCTCAACTTTTTTCCTGCCCCCCTGCCCTACCATTGTTCTGGCGTCCCTGCCTGAGACATATGAACCATGTCAAAACCTCGAATTTGCAACTGGTTGCTTGGAATAATCAACTAATTGTCCAAGGGTGCTGTTGGTTGAGCAAGCGCCACCAAAGCTGGTAGGTTTGATTCCCGGTCAGGTCATACCGAAGACTTCAAAGACGGTTCTTGCCGTCTGTCCAGTCTCGTGCTCGGGTGATGGGTAGGTGCAGTCGGCGACGGTTCACGCGCGATGGTGCCGTTGACTCGCCACCAGTGCAGCATTCACTGCTAAAGCAACCGCGTGGTCCACGACACAAGCAAGCGGGGATTGGAGCCGCAGACCCATGTTGCCAGATGTGCTATTTTTCCGCCAAATTTGACTATTTTTTAAATTGGCTGGCGGGTATATTTTGTATTTGGCAGGTGGCGGATTTTTACGTTATTTTCGCAATATTTCGGCGGATTTTTGTATTAGATTTAGACAAGTGTTTGGTTCAGTTCATAAAAATGTTGTGAAAATACTGCGGCCAAATTCATTTTTACCTTTTTGTAAGTGTCTTTTGTTGCACTGCCGCCTGTTTCAGTCCAGTGGAAATTCTGTATTTCGTTAGGCTTCAGTGATCAGCTCGTCCCGTGACAGATCAATGTAGCAGACGCATGCTGGACTGCATGGATCTACCTACTATGTTAGAATAAAGTTATCTAGACCAGGGGTCTCCAAATTTTTTGTCCGAGGGCCACATAAGCTATTACTCAACAGTCCGAGGGCCAGGCATCTTACACAATGTGATTGTTTAGGGATATGCTACATTCTACCAAATCAACAAATTTTCCGTAGTTATATTATTTTTCCTTATTGGCAAAATGCCTTTGCGGGCCGGATGAAATGGCTTCGCCGGCCGGATTTGGCCCGCGGACCGTCGTTTGGTGACCATGATCTAGACAAATCAATCACTACAGCGCGGGAACACATTGATTGCGTTCAGCAGCAAGATTCTCACTGTAATGCTCGCAGGAATCAATTCGCTATACTTCAGAACAGGGGTCTCCAAACTGTTTTGATCGAGGGCCACATAAGGTAATACAGAACATGTCGAGGGCCGGACATCTTGCGCAATGTGATTGTTGCGGGATATGTTATGTTCTACCAAATCAACAAATTTTTCGTAAGTACTGTATATTATTTTTCATTATTGACAAAATGGCTTCGCGGGCTGGATGAAATGGCTTCGCGGGCCGCATCTGGCCCGCGGGCCGTAGTTTGGAGACCCCTGCTTTAGAATGATGTGCGTTTTATTTAAGCGTGTAAAATCATAGCGTTTGTTAACAAGGTAGTGGGCCTTTTCATCAAAAGTTATCTGGGGTCTGAGCCACGTAAGTAAAAATGTTGGGAAACACTGTGTTAGAGAATCGTAGTGAGTGTTCATCTTTAGTGCTTTTGTTATTATTTCTGTTGTAAGATTGAGTTGACATTCGGCATTATAAAATATGTGTTCCAAAAAAGTAAATAAATAGATAAATCGTCATGAATCGTCGTCGCAGTAGGCCTACACAAGAAGATATTGTGCTGACTGGGAGAAAGAGAACGGTTTTAAGGTTTGAACCATTGATTTAATTAAGAAGTGCGTAGTAATGCTGAGTAAGCCTAGTGCACTGGTGTAGGAGGCGGGGTGCAGGGGGTGCAAGCGCACCCCAAAACTTTTGATTTGGTGAAAATCTGGGCAAAATCACTTAAAATCCAGACAAAATCTGTGGAAATTTGGGCAAAATTTGTGAATACCTTCGCAAAATCGCTGTATGCGCATTGATTTTACAAAAATGAGACCCGATTTTTTTTGGAGAACAAGTTTTTATTTAGTTCTCTTCATGCAAGTAAGGGGAAATTTGGGCAAGTTTGGGGTAAATTCATGTTTCCAAACCAACGTTTTGGCGAAGTTTGCTGACACAAGATGTATATTCTTCCACACACATTCTCCTTGTTTTATGTGTTACTGCACTGAATATAAACTATCAGCGCTCCAAGTTAGGATGTCGGAGGAAAATACACTCAACGCTACGACACAGCAGTTCATAACTGCAACGATATCAGGCTGAGCGTAACAGGGGAGCAAAACACACTCATCACTACGTCAGAGCATTTGCAACTGCAATTTTACATTGAGTCGACAAATTAACATGCAGAAAGTATGCGAAAACAATTAATCTCCTTTGCGCAGCAATGAAGTTTTTGCAGTATATCAAACTAAAGGGGGAGTTTAACCCCAACCCCCCCCTAACCCCCAAACCCCCCTTAACCCCAACCCCCCCTGTTACACAGTGGGGTAGCCTTGGGAATTACTTGTTAAACTTTAGTTTTCATAAAAGTTTTGACCGCAGTAATTAGTTGTTTTGTTTCGCATTTGTAAATAAATTTGTAAATTGCGAAGGCTATGGCTACATGTTACAATTTTTATGTAAAGTGTCGTAATACGTGCAGTATCTGCAGCCACTGCTTTTACAAAATGGTTTTACAAGGATTTCAGGGCCCTTGAATGTGCCGGAAAGTAATTTTTATAGTTCACTGCTTTAGGAAATTGCCAAACCGCACTTTATAGTGACTGTGAATTTTTTTGGTGCTTTTAGACTTGGATATTTTGTGTGTAGGTGTTTGTCAATTTTGGCTACTTTTGGCAATTGTTTTGTGAAATTTGGCTCTAAAGGTTTTTGAAATCTGGCGACACTGCGCTGACCACTCGTGACACTCCGGAAGGAGTACTGAAACCGAGTATAGCACGCTGCTGAACTGCACAGAGATTAAAAGAGACAGGTCCTACAGGCCTACATAATCTCACAAGGAGAAACGAATTAAATTGTATATGTGTGCTTGTGTCTTGCAACATTACATGGCAGCATTTTCAAACGAAAGCGTCCCGGGCAGTTTGTACACGGGGGACAACATTGATAAAGCCGAATTTTCGCATCTATTCTTCTACAAATTACAATGGCATTTATTTGAAGTGAAAAAAGTTTCTCTTCGAATTCGTAACTGCGTACTCTTTGAAGCGGGACAGGTGTAAACTCGAAGCGATGTCGAAACTGTCGCGGCATATTTTCAGCAATTAGTTCTTGGCCTGCTTGAATTCAGGTGTGCAACTATGGGGGCATTAGGGGCATTGCCCCCCCAAAATTTCAAAACATTGTGCAGCAATTTTGAAAGAATAAAGATGAAATTTTGTATTCTAATAATTTTTAAGAAGTTTCACTTGAATTTGTACCAAAAAGTTCTATTTGAATGTTGTACTACGGTTGAATAGGCACGATGGCGTTATCAAATGAAATTTAATGAAAATTGCTCCCCCTCCGAAATGAAGAGCTAGTTGTGCACCTGCTTGAATTGTACAGTAGCAATCCACCCTGGCCAAACTTACCTAACCCGAGCTAGTTAACGCATTTAAACATGTTGCCAGCTTGTACAACAGGAAAGTGCTGAGTTGTTTATGCGTGAATTGAACATAACAATCGCATAGCGTCAGCAGTGAGAGTATAGTTCTTCGCTGTACTATCATAGCCAGGGCTGGATCGTCTATAGCCAGGCCTGGGACCAGTGGATCCGCCCTTCCCCCATTTGTTGTTTAGTTGAAGTGATCAAATACTCCTGTCGGTTTCTTGTGAGGTCCTCACCAGGACTGTGTCTCCTCTTCTTCCAGTATGTTATCCCGCTGAAAGTTTGTGGGATTGAAATCTCTAAAATTTTGTTATCGTTTCAAAGCATATTTTCTTTCACCATTGATTAAAATATCCGTCCCAAAAGACGGAATTTGCTCATAAAATGAGAACTGCCTACACGTTCAAAGCGTGAAGACAAAGTATTTTTCGTTAGTAGTAGGCCTATTGTAAAACTCTAAAATCTTTAAAAGTTACTCATTTTTGCTTCACTACGAAAATACAATTGTTTGATAATTCAAAATCACAAAGTAAATGCTGTTCTTTGAAAATTAGTACCAATCCTGTTCTCGTAAATTCAAATTGTTTGTAGCAGTATGGTGGACGTATTTAAAGAAATTTGCATTTTCATGCACATTAAGGTTTCGTTTTTGCTTTTCTGAACAAGCTGAGTTTCTTCTTTCTTGAGCTGCTGTTTCGTAAAACAGCGCACTCCGTGCATAGAAAGACTCATTCCTATTTCTTGCGTTTGTATGCGTGCGCAACGGACTTCGACCTCGTTTCGTTCAGTTGAGAGTTTGCACTGCTGACGTGCAGATCGTGTGTTTTGTGTTACCGCGCTGCTGTCGATCTGCTGTTCTAGCAAAGCCTCCGTAAATAACATTTTGCGAAACTGCAAAATCTGTAAACGAGTGGTGAGAGCCTTACATCAGCCTTGTTTCGATTTGGCAACTTAAAATGTGAGGTCGATTAGGCGGGAGATAAGACCAGTGATCATACAACGACTAGGCTGACTTCTGTTCCTAGCGTTTGGGGACATCTGTGATTGAGCATTCAATCCACAGCCAACTTCCAGAACACAACTTCTTGTTCCTATAACGGCTCACCCACACTTTAAACTAGGGGTCTCAAACAAGCGGCCCGTGGTCCGCATCTGGCCCGCGAGGGCGTTTTGTGCGAACCGCGATGCTGTACAGGGATTTTGAAATAATTAACATTTACGTTATTTGGTTTATTCACCGGTGTTTAAAAGTGCTCGGCTAGGGAGTGATCAAGTTCCTTTTGAACGAACGTAGAGAGGGCTAAAAATAATTTGCCTACAACTCATAATCAGTAGTGCCACTCCTAGTGTTTTTCCAATAGATTTAGTGTTTTTTCATTTAATTTAGTGTTCTATTTTTTTTGGCTATCTAGTGTTTTTTATGAGTGAGCTGAATGTAATTGATTGCACAATTTTGTGTAAATGTAACTGTAATTGAGACCGTTTGATTTAGTGCAATTGTTATGTACTAAAAATTCTACCTAATTAAATCTTAAATTACACAAGGCAATATAACATGTTTTGAGTTTAACCGCTGCGAAGTCACTTGGTTACCAAATTTTAGTGACGTGTTCAAACAAACACAAGCGTTGCTGTTATCTCCCGTTTTCTTTGTTTCTGGTTTACAATGAGTTGCACAATGTTTATGGTTGGCATTGCAACACATTTTCTGGGCATTTTCATTGTGTGTAAGTTTGCGTTTGTAATCTAGTGTTTTTTCTGTGAATCTAGTGTTTTTTATCATGAAATCTAGTACTTTTCTGTAACAATAGAGTGGTAACACTGCTCATACTAACTTTTGCAGGAAATAAGATGTAAAAGTGGCCCACGGCCACGGCAGGGTTGCCAGATTGGCCTTTTTTAGGCCAAATTAAAAAAATTGGCCTCGTTTCAAGGTGGTTGGCCTAAAAAGTTTTCGTTGGGATTTTGGCTTTTTTTGACTTCATCTCAAGTTGGCTGGCTGTAAAAATTTGTTTGGCCTTTTGGCCCTTTTTTGACTTTTTTTACCCTGAAATAGGTTCTTTTGAGGGAAAATATCACTATTCCATTTTTTTCTGCAACACATTTGCAAAATTTTTGTGATGAATGCTAGATCAGACGCCGCATGCTGATATTAGTAATACAGTATTTGAGGGATGCTAGGTTCGAAATTAAGCTTTTGTGTAATCACTAGAAATGTGTGCACTCACTGCACTGTGTAGTGAGCACTAAGCAGGCTCAACGCTTTTAGACAGGTCTGCGTCTCCGCGATAGAAATGCGACAATGACGTCGAAGTGGAAGGGCTCATTTGATTCTGGTCGTAAGTACAGGAGTTAGTGGAAGATGGCTTTCGTCTGGATCAGTATGCAAACTGTCGCACTATTGTACCCAAAGTGTGCATTTTCACAAAACATGAAAAATCAAGGAAGATCAGTGGTCGAGTATAATGCCAAGCAAGATTCAATCTTAATTTCGAAGAAAATTTTCTTTGATATGCTTGTAGTTTAGATGTTTTTTGTGACAAAGGAATGGCAATAACGCAAATAAAGTTTGGCTTTTTTCTGGCCTTTAACCAATCGGTTTGGCCTTTTTCTGGCCTCTTTAGCATGTTTGGCTTTTTAATGTGGCCCTTGAGTTACTTTATAAGTGCTCTACTGTCCCCCTCGGAGCAATTTGAATTTGAGACCCCTGAACGCTATACTGGTTCACAGACCGCTATATTGGTTCTCCAAGTGCCTTTCGCTTCTATGTAGTAGGTCGCTTGGTCGACGTTTTCCGAAGATCATCTTCAACGCTGCGTGCTTCGAAATCCTGCTCGTGACTTCGGTCTATCACATTTTTTGATCTATGTTCTTCGATCAGTCTGAAAGTTTCTCTGTATTATTGTTACGTTTCTGCAAGTGTCTGCTTTTCTTGACACAATTTTGTCGATTGCTTACCAAAGACGAACTAAGACTAATTTCATGTATCTTTGAAGCTGGAGGTATTGGCGAAATATAAAAATATCTGAGATAAAACCACAGCGAGCGTATGCATGGGCATCGGAAGGATTTTTTCCAGGGAGCTCAACTAGAGGATTTTTCCCGAGGTAGCCAGAAAGACTTTTCCATGAGGGCCAAAAGTGGCGAAATTTCATTTTTCCTTCTCGAAACTAAGAAAACAACCTTTTTTGTTAAACGTGTAACAGGAAAATTTCAAAACCCAGGTGGCCAGGGTCCCCCACTGCTCCCTTTCTGACGCCCATTAGCGCAGGTGCGTTTTCACCTTTCAATCTTTTCAGAAATTGTGCTGAAGTTTATTCTAAGCCTAATTTGAAAGATCACCAATGACGCTACGCAATCAATGAGCCATGATGTAGGTTGTTACTTGCAGGCCGAAATCGGACCCCGAGTTCCCGACCCCTACCTATGAAATTCGTTGCGACACCCCTATCCGCCTCCACTACTCTGCCTATCCTTTATCTAGTCAAACAAAAAATTTAGGCAAAGTTTAAAACCCCTATTTCGATAGCGCCTACTGTTTATACATCTGGACAGACTATAGGCACGATGGGCCACATTCATATGATCAGGGCTGGCCATAAGCCGATGCAACCGATGCAGCTGCATTGGGCCCCGCGCCTCTGGGGGCCCCGCGTATGTTGTTTGGGTAGATTATTCAGTTTACCAGATACACCTTGCACTTGAGAATTCAGTAGAAACGCCATATAAATTTCATTGTTAACAAAGAACGCTCTCGTCAGAATTAGCAAATTTCCTCTCGAACGTTAGAAAACGTGCTCAATTCTCGTGTTAGTGCAGTACTGCATATTTGCGCTCTACCACGATCGTCACACGATTGACTGAACACGATGACGTCATAAAATCACTGCTCAGAGGAGCCCCGCGCTTAGGTCTTGCATTGGGCCTCGCATCTGTTAGGGCCGGCCCTGCATATGATGCAAATAAAAGCATTGGAATGGCACAAAACTTGCTAGTGGGGCTAGGAGAGGAAAGCTTATTTTTCACAGCGTTTGCTGTTAATCGTGAACGGAGGTAGCCTCGAAGATATCAGCAACAAGTTCCAATGTCTCGGATCCAATGACTGCTCTGAAGTTGCAGTCCAGTGTTATTGGAAAAAAGCTACCACCTTCAGTCGACTCAGTTCCAGAAAATGGCGCAATGCACTCCTCACATTGCGCGCAGAAAGCAATATCTGCAAAGCTTGAATACCCAGTGGTTTTCTTTATAACTCCAAAACTTGGCCAACATACATGTGGCATGAAAGAAATCGAAGAGTTTTAACATGTGATGCCTCCACAGTAGATGTGGCATGTGGCGTCACTTGGAGGGATAAGATCAGAAGCATCATCACGCCAGTCCCGTCGCCACGGGGGGACTTTGG
>JGI24021J15306_10006460_pt1 | contig 14109 bp, 10 predicted proteins | sample Ectturendosymbi1_FD_15306 | JGI IMG/M metagenome (IMG submission 15306) | reverse complement strand
GCTTTCCTTGACTATTCTAATCACAAGCAATTTTTCTTTTTCAAGGCTTTTGCTTCCATAACTTCAGCCCCCCCTTAGAAAAATCCTGGCTGCGCCCCTGTGTCAACTCAACTTTCCTGATTGTCTTAGTTACATCGTTTTTGTGAAACTGCATTTGCCCATTTTAATTTTCATGATCTGCACTATGGTGTGCAACCAAAAGAACTAGAAAGCTTTAGCTTAAGACCATTCCGGTCACTTGTCATCGACTGGTCAACGACCTGTTACACGGCGAAGACTTGTGAATAACCTAACGATATCTCCATGAATAACGAATGGTCTAAAAAGTTTCATAAAACCTCAGTAGCTGCAACGGTCATTTCAAGTACTTAAAATTGCGCGAAAAGGACGGCGGTAACTCACAGAAGGTTGTATTCTCTTTGAACAGCAATTCCGAATTTTGAGACTCCTCTACTGCGGTAACAAAATTACACCAGAATATAGTTTCAAATTGATAAAAGCTCCTAAACTTGCGTGATGACATGGTTGTGTCCTGTACGGATTGCTACCCATTGATAAATTGGACTGGCTAAAAACGAATATGTTACGGTTAGATTTCTCGTTTCAGCATCCTTACCGGAGCACGTATCTTATCAAATTGTATTTCTGGATCTCTCACCTGATATCGCGTAGCATTCAAAGCTTGCTGACCCGACCACAACTTTTTGAAATTGAAATGAACAACATGTATGTTTATTCTAGAGATTTTTTGATGATTTTATCACTGTTGAAATAAGTAGGTAAACATGTTTTTCAAACGTTATTTGCAAGTATCCTTTAAACTTCGAATTCGTGGAGCATGTTGGATCTTCCTTGGTGTATCGCTTGTGTCAAATAATACACAGCCAATCATATGATTGCAAACGCATTACGAAGTGGTGTTAAAATATCAAGTAGTCTGGACTTGCTCCCTTTTCACGCGAGTGCTGAACGTCATGATTTAAGTAGCATTCAAACTGTGTGTAGATGTTTTTGTGGACCTGTCGAACGTAAAAAAAAAAAACTTTTTCGTTGGACTGCATAATACTAAAAACGTTATTTTTGGTGAAGACAAGTCGTTTTGTAAGAATTGTTATTCACCCTGGTGACGTCACTTGCTATCTTAGCGTCGGGCCAGCGGATTGGAAGATGTTTAACCCGTGTGACGTTAAACCAGTCAACCACAAAAATGTTTTTAAAATTTTTGGCTTTCAGTTTTAAGAGCAGATGTGTATGATCACTCCGCCAAGATGAAACTAGCTTTGAAAATTTTTTTCTTTTTCATGAAGTCTACTCCGCTTCGTGTATCTCTTAATCCATATGCTATATAAAATAAACTTCGTATTTACCTTCTCCATTTCCTACGACAGGGGCGGTCAATTAATTTTGCTCGGGGTCCACTTTTGGAAAGCCGCGTTTAGCGGGGGCCGTACCTTCTAATGGAAATAGAAGCAAGTCTCTGACAAGTTAGCCTCAGAACTAAGCTGGAGGAAATCCTAGATTTGATGATTTTTTCTGAATGCTTCCGCGGGCCACATGTGGCCCGCGGGCCGCTAATTGCCCACCCCTGACCAGCGACAAACGTTTAGAATTGAATGTTACGTACCCGTTAAATCCATGCAAGGTTCCTTCCGTGTGAGTTTCGCTGACTGCATAAATTAAATTTAGTACGCACCGGCTGCCGAAAACCGCTTTGCAGCAATCTTGTTATGACGCCGTTTCCTACGACTTGGAAGAGCTATTTCATCATCAGCCTGCGGCGCAAGTTTCAGACGGAAAAAGCGGGTCAATGAGTTACATGCGTACCCTTCTGCTCTTCTTTGCAATACAAGCTGTGTCAGGAGTCGACCCACATTTAGTTTGTATTTTCTTGCAGACGGAGACTACCTTGCTTATACTCGACACGAGCCCCTTGGAGTCTGTGGGGCAATTATTCCGGTGAGCGTTTCAGATTGTTTGGTAGGTGTATTGGGAAATTTTCTGTTCCGTCTCTCTGCAAAAGGACAGTTGTTTAGTACGTCAGTAAACTCGATTGAACAAGCGGTGGGACTGAGAGGAATTCATTCATTAACAAAACCCACCGGACTTTTTGCTTATGCCAAAAATCCTTATATTCTAAAGTCCATCGAAATATCATCTTTCAAAAAATGTTTTTCGAGCAAGTTTTTTGATACATTTCGGTACAGCAACAAAACTGTGAAAGTTGGTTGGCAATGACCGAGGAAAAGACAGAAAAAATGTCGCCACATTTTTTAATACAATTATAATAATATAGATTTATAATCTGTACCGAGGCGAGCGGTTTGAAGCAATGCTGCGGCAAGCGATGACGAGTTGATGAAACAAAAAGCAAATCGCTGACAATAATACATTTTCTTGCAGTGGAATGTTCCGATGATCATGCTTGCCTGGAAAACTGCACCATGTCTCGCAGCTGGAAATACTCTGGTGGTGAAACCAGCTGAGGAAACCCCACTCACTGCTCTTTACTTTGCATCTCTTATGAAAGAAGCAGGTTTTCCTCCAGGAGTGTTTAATGTCGTTCCAGGTATGTGAACCCTTGTATTCTGTCAGCTGTGTTCAAGAGGAAAATTTTATGCACCTTTCCAGCACGAAGATTGTTGCAAAATTGTCGCAGAATTAGTATTTGCTTGTGTGCTTGAAATTTAGTTCCACTGCAATGTGTGTCTTGGCACTACAATGCTGAGTCAAACGAAAAAAGTGAAGACAAACACATAATGTTTTTGCTGTATACCGAAATTTTATTTTTCAGAATTTTCTATTGTCATTATTTTGCTGTGCATTCATTTAGGCTACGTGGTGCATTGCATAATTAACCGATTCTTGCGATAGTGTGAAGTGCTGTAGATCGACATGAAAGCAAATATCTATGCAGTCCCACGAAATGGTGCAAACGTAGATGAAGACCGTAAAACAATCAACAAGTTTATCTCAGTAACACTATTCCAAGTTTCAAAGCAAGAGTCATTTTATATTAAATTTTTTTTTAATTTATTGTTTGTGAGCAGACACGAAGTCCATAGCATAAGCACACACACTCTGCATAACGCAGATCGATAAAAACAGACGAAATAGTACGCTTTACAAGGCATTGGGGCCGGTGTAATCACAGAGTTACAGACACTTTTTGCAACTGCGTTGAAGGAAGAACCACAGGATTACAGACACATTCTTAACACTATTAGCTAACACGCAGCACTTGTTACAGCACTACTGTGCTGCAGAGTAGGGCGCCAATCCCTAAACTGGTCGAGTCCGGATAAAATGCGAATGCGTTGTGACATGACGCGCCATCAATCAAACATACATAAAAACCTTATCAAACATATAACTTTACTTGGTTTATATAAAAAAATATTTTTTTCTGCTTGGTTTGTAAACTGTTTCCGTAGCATCGCAGAGACAGAGGCATTTACTGGCAGAGTTTCATATAAATTACCCACAATTTTGTAGACTCCATGTAAGCTGGTCGTTTTTTTCTTCACTGAACATGGATTGCCTTTGCAAATTTTGCAACCGTAGCTCGTTTAGTAGAAGGTGCTTGTTACCCTTTCTTTTATATGACTGGTTTAGAGTTGAAACATAGAACTCTTCACAAGGTTTTCTTTGAAAGCCTGCTTGCAGAGCACGGCCATCGATATAGTCGTTCCGTCGCAAATTTGTGTAGATATGGTTATAGCTTTCTGAGAATCGATTTGTATACAAACAGTCTACCTACATCGGATAGCATCCGTGCATAGTCATCGTATGTGGGCACGCACGAACAACAGTCGTTGCCCATAAATCCGCTATCGATCGCGATCGACACCGATATAAGTGCAGTGACCCGGCGAGATAACGACAGAATACAGGATAGATGCCAAAATAACAGCTGCTGGCCGCAGGCAGAACTCGGTAGCTTCATCTTATCTGTGGTCTCGTCAGCGTCTCCTGTTCTATTTTTTTCGCCGAAGCAGTTTTGAACGAAATCTTCCGCGCGTGATATATCTTTTGTGTTTATTATTTATATTTTTCCGCGGTTGATTTATTTTTTTGAATCCTGTGGACCGTTCTTCCAAACTGCGTAGACCACAGTTTGACCTCCGCATTTTTGTCGCCTATCATTGCCCTTAAAAGCTTTTCATGGTCGTTCTCGCGGCACAACATTTTTATACACTGTCTGGCCGCATTTTGTCACTCAACAAGGCCAAGCATATAGCTGACATATCATTGAAAGGTTGGTTTTATGTAGCGGAACGACCCAGGCAGGAGATTCATTGCTTTTCTGTTCCACGAATATGTGAAACCATTAACACGTCATAGTCAACAGCAAGCTTCAGTCGTAAAGTCCTTCAAGTGGGGCATCAATTCAGGCTGTTCAAATCATCATGGAAAACTGCAACTTTTGTGTGGTCATTCATAAAATTTCGCCAAACACAACAACCATCATTACTGTTTCGAAATTTCTTCACACTATTAGGAAATTTGAAAACGTACCCGTTTGCTAACAACCCACCAAAATGGAAACAATGAAGACTGCAACGTTTTTGAAATAATTACTCTGTTTTATTACACTCAAAGTTTAATGTCACTAAATTACGGCCCTTGGGCTAGAGCATGGTCTTGAGGCCAGATCGTTTGTCTCGCCGCTTGGTGAAACGTGCAGAACCTTGAGATGCCATAGTTAAACGAAACTAGGCTGTGGCCTGGGTTTATTTTCTCGGTCACTTTTCGGCCACCGACCGAATTTTTTTTAAATGACCGAAATAAATTAAGTCAATTCGGTCATAACGTCTGAAAAGGTAGCCTAGTGAATACTGTTACGGCAATTTTAATACTATTATGAAACAAATGAACTGAAATCCTCCAGTGAATAAAGAAATCCAAGCTGTGGCATATGTTGTCAGGTTACGTAGCGTATTCTCAGTGGTGTAGTGCCGAAAAAAGGGAACTCTGCATGACAAGGAAACCATGCTACGTTGCTACAGTCAAAAGGTTTTGAAAAAAAACTTTGTTGAAAACCTAATACGGAAATAGCAAACGCAGAATCTTTTGTTACCACGTCAACAGAATGGCTGTGAACTAGGTGAGCAGCGTTCAATTTTTTATAATGTGGGATAACGTTTTGTTTGCGAGTTTTGAACGGAATACCAATTATCTGAGTCTTTAAGGAAAAATGTGGTGACTCCTGGTATCGCTTAATCTCTGCAGGAGGCCGGCATGTTGCAGTCACCTACACTAATAGATCACTAATAGATAGCCTGACAACGTTTCTGTTGTGAGTCTGGGCCGCTAGTAATAGGTTCGAACCCAAGGATCACCCGGTGGTGTCTATATGGGTTACTAATCACGTCACATCTAAAATCAATGTATGGGAAACAAAACAACATATTGCGCAAGATTACGTGTTATTATGATACACATGTAAGCAGGGCCAGATTCAGAGGTTTTATCCAGGGATAAAACCTACGGAAGTAAATTTATTCACCATGATCTTGTACAATTCAGAAAACAGCATTCGCGATAAGGTCATTTTGTCGTACGTTGTTTTGTCACAGCAGTGTTGTGATACATCATCCCTCTTACAGTAGTTAACCCTAAATGAGATTTGACTACCAAATATTACGGAGATCGCCCCCTAACTTTACTGGCTGTATCCACCCCTGCATGTAAGCCCTATTTACGAAACATTGAAGTTTCTAAAGGTGCAGGATATATATAAACTGGAATTGACCAAACGATTGCACAGATTTCATGACGGGTTGCTGCCCAGTATTTATAATAGTCTGTTCCAAAGACCATCGGATGTACATGACCCCATAATACAAGATAAACCAGCAATCATAACTATTTTATTCCTGGTGTCCATAGTAATGCTGGCAAAAAATTAATATCTTACAAAGGACCAGAGATGATGCGGAATATAAAATTTACCTTTCCACCTGTTATTTAAAAAATATATGTTATTATTGGCTACCACAGTTCTAAAGTTTTCGTTTCATTTTAAGCTGTAGCTGTCAAATTGCGATTAATTTGTAACAGAGTATTGCTTTATATTTTCCACTGGAGCATCGGCTGAATCATTGTTTTTTTGCCTTTGTGAACTTTTGTTCTCATTTTTCGGTTTTCTTGCTTTCCGTGTTTCTTTTGTTTATTTGTGTTTCTCGAGCTTTTGGGAGTATCGACTAGATTCTCGGTCTCCCAACTGCAACCTGGGAATGCTTTCAGGCATCTGCAGACGGCGATATTTTGTTGTTTCGCATCCCAGGTGTTTTTGCACTAAACAATACAGTACAATGGGTTACTAAGCAACTACCATACTGAACACGTTCCGAGCGCGTTCAATTCTGTTTTTTTTCACTCTTAAACGCTCAGCAAATTTACTGTCCGTAAAATATATCATTCGTGAAAACCCAAAATATCCATTGCAAGAAATACGATAAGTCTTTCCGAACAAAGAAAAACTTCCCACTGCAAGGACTTTTTGGTATTTTTCCGAAACTGCAAGGACTTTGCAAGGACTTCCGAAACTGCAAGAACCCACTGCAAAGACTTTTTGGTATTTTTCCCCACTGCAAGGACTTTTTGGTATTTTTCCGAAATTTCACAAGTCCAAAATCCTAGAAAAAATCGGCAGGATTTCGTTATGTTTTTCTTGATATCCTAATTTCTGGTAAAATTTTGACAGAACGTACACGAGATGCGAGGTTCTCAAGTTCTGAGTGAATTTTGGCAGACTTCGTCCCAATTTGCCTTTGTTTCCCACCAGCGAGTCCCAGCAAAAGGTCGTTTAACAAAATTAAAGTCCCATTCTTCATTGGTCTCTTATTTGTCTGTACTATTTTGATTTCATTTATCTGTTGACTTCCTCCACGAGAGAGTAGCCCATGCTTTCCACGAATAGATCGCAAAGAAACGTCGTTTGATCAGTGCGTCCCCAGGTTTCTACACCACAGTTTGACTAACAAATTGAAGAAAAAGTCGAGAAAAAAGGTGATTGACCTCCGTTTTATGTCAGTGACCAGAGTTGAAGATGTACGCCGCAAATCCCCATTACTAATTTGGAAAAAGTTTCCTTTTTCTTGGAAAAAGAAAAAGCTTTCAAAAATCGATAAATCAGTTAATTGTTGTTTTTAGGCCATAAATTTCCAACTACTAACGCTAGATGGCCAATCAAGGACTCTAATGATGCAGATTTTCGCCTAGTTTATTTTAAAAGAAAAAATAAGTGAATTGCCACTTGAAATTTTTACCAGCATCAGATGACGTCATGCAAAAATCCTTTGACCTTACCCAGTCCTGATTTCACATCAAAAAAGTTTAACCCAAAACTTGCCATTATTTCTATAGAAACTAGAAGATTTTCCGCATCTTTAGAGGATTCGAATAGCTCTCTGGCTCTATCGCTCTATCGGTTGGCGAGTTATGGGCGAATATGTCCGAGCCACAATTGTAGTTTGCGCGTACGTTACAGGGTTTAAGCGAAAATTCGGGTTTTTATAAATTAAAGTCCAGTTACGTTATTTTTTCTCGCGTTCGGGCTACCTTTCATTGCGCGAACATATTTCGGTGCATGCCCAGAAGGTTCTCGAAAGATGAGTTTGCAGACATAAGTTTACTGCTGTTTATGCGAGTAGTCACAAGTTGCGCGAACATTGGTTGAATTATTTCCGCATTGGATGGGAGCGAAGGCAAGCGAGTGTGTTTCATATGCGCGTACAGCTTCCATGCATATTATGACTGATGCTAAAGCAAACACGCCACATTGATAAATCAACAATTCCATATGCAATCGTGATTAACAGTATGATTATATCACTCCGCTGTCTTTTCTTCCACATACTGTACATTGACAAAAATGTTGATAGAGAATGAATGCCTATAGGTTTAGCTGTCAAGCCTTCGAGGAATAAATACATTTCTGTCACAGAGTCAATCATGCTGAGCAGCTGAAAGCATGAAAGCGTGTCTCAACACGCATTATGAACAAGTATTCCAAGTTCGTTGTTTTATTTGGTCTTTTCATTCAGGTTTCGGCGAGGTGGCTGGTTCAGTGCTGACTCACCATATGAACGTCAACAAAATAACATTTACTGGATCTACAAGTGTTGGAAGGCTTGTTCTCAAAGCTTCTGCAGATTCTAACTTTAAGAGGGTGACACTTGAAATGGGAGGAAAGAATCCTATGATAGTATTTCCTGATGTTGATCGTAAGTTTCTATCGTTATCATTTCATTACGATTTATTTTGTGTTCTACATAGTATTAGCTGAACAAAGAAGCCTTTTTCCATATATATTCACGTACATGGCATCGAAACCTTGTTTTCTTGCAAATCCTCACTAATATTTCGAAAAAATTATGATTTAATTATATTTGGCTACCATGATTTTAAATTCCTTTTTGAGTGCTCGTTTCTGAAGTCGAAACTTATTTCATTAGACATTTCACAAACGATCCACTCTTCATAATTTACGACGTTTGCCAAGTACTGCCTATCGAAAGAGATCCTTCCACAGACAAGAATCAGATAGTGTAAATATTTCGCCTACTGGATAGGCATCATCAGCTCTTATTCAGATAGAAACGTTTGCTAAGCATCACAATCTTGCCTAATTGGTGTTTTTTGCACTTGCTGAAATGATTTTCTTGACGCTTGCCCCAAACTGGCCAATTCCGTAATTTTTGCTTTGTCTCTTTAGATTTCTGTAACGGCTTTGTACAGAATGAATATGATGGTCTTCATCCGGCATCTAAGGAAATATTTTTGAACAAGAAACTTTGTTTTTGAAGCAACAACGTTCGACATAAATTTTTGGAGCCCATTAATAATTACAGCATAAAAAGACACGCATACCAACACTTAAAAGAAATTTAGGATCATAACACGCCTGGAAAACATGCACTGAAAACAGCAGGAAAATTTTCGGCAACATTTAACTTTCTATTATAAAAATTCAATGTCTTAACGGCCGTCCACAACTCTGCCTACAGATTGTAGTCACCGGTCCTTTGACATGTAGCAGACACGCTGTAACGGATATCGCGTCACCCTTAGTCAAAGCTCAAGAAAGGTAGTTAAAAGTGTCAAAAGCCATTCTGTTTCAATTATTGCTCTGGTAGAATGATTTGAAGCAGTTTGAAATGTTCGACATGACAGAAATCATACGAATGTAAGGTAAATGCTGCACGTTGAAGAACGGCACGCTATTTAGCAGCTGTGCTTGTTCTCATGCAAAAGCGGTTAATTCGTTAGTTTATATGAAATAGGTAGTTCATATCATTGGTTTCTAAAAGAAGAGGCGTTGCAGTTTCTTTCATATGACCTCTGCAAAACAGGTTGCTATCTGAATACCCCACTGCATTTTTCTTTAATGCCACAACATCGTCCTGCAATTTTTATACGCGGATTTTCAGATTTGACGCAAATCTGGTAGAACGTGTTGTTATTTTGATGACGCATGTGTACGTCAGTAAGACTCACAAACTGTTCCTTAGCGCGGATTTACTGTAAGGCTAAGTAAAGTAGGCTCAAGCCTAAGGCCCCCAATTTTAGGGCCCCAAGTTGTGGCGAAACAAATAACTTTGCAGCATTAGGAATATTTGCATTATTGCGTCATGAAATCGTTTCACCACGGCGCATTACAAACGGTCTCAGCAGAAGCTGTAAAAATAATTACGCTGTAACGCAATAGACGTCTGTCGCGTGATTTACAATGGGCATTTTCTTTGTTGTGGCATTATAAACAAGCATTGTATGTATCTCGGAATTCTGCAGGTTAATTCACGCCAGCTTTCTTGCTGGTTGTTGGTCAGTTACAAGCAAGGCTGCCAAATCGTGGATTTTGCCCCCAGTTGTAGGGATTTCAATACCTTTCTGGGGTTCTGTTTTTTGAATGAAGATCTGAGGTTTTAAATTTAACTGCACGCGTAGCACTGATTTAACGTAGGGTACTATAAATTAAACTTGTACTGTAGTCGCTAGTGTAATCTTAATCTTATGCTTTGGTCGCGGCTAGCCTCTGCACGTAAAGAACTGATTCGTAGCAAAGCTAAGTAGCTTACAGCGTAAGCTCTGAATCATAGAAAGCTGCCTTGAGTTCAGATCACAGATACACTGTACCAATGAAGAATACCCGAAGAAAAAGATAAGATGGTGCACACAGCAATTTCAGATATAGTGGCTGGAAGAGCCAGATCTCAAAAATTAGCTACAACATGACAGTGAATATAACGATTTTAGTTGCTGCAAATGTTGCTAGAATACCCTTAAAAAATGAGAAGTCCAGTTTGGATGTTATACTTCAGCATAAACATTCAGACAGACGCAAAAGGAGTTATCAACGTGCAAAGTAGGCTAAAAACATTTCTCAATTCCTTTTGCTAAGAAAACTTCAACGGCAGATGAACAGATACCAAAAGTTGACTTGTTATTTTTGCAGGCTACTTCGCTTAACACCACGTACCTTGTGTTCATGCTGACCACATAACCTACTTTTATTATGCATTTCTTTCCTCAAACCAAATTTCTTCAAAAATATCAAAGAAAAAACTAAAGATCCTTATGTTTTGAAAGACAACATTGATTTCCATGAAAAACTGGAAGTGACAAACATTTGCATAGAATGAAATCTTCACTGAAAATGCGAAAGCACTGCCATCACTGTTGCACATAGCAGTGGTTGCACGATATTTCGATCCAAAGAAGCATGGTGTTAATGTTTTGCTTGATACCATCGGATTTGAAAATAGAAAAGCTCAAAGTTTTTATCAAGCAGTTAAATCACTTTTGCATTGCCACTCACTTTTTTCATCCATGTGCCAGCTGCTGTTCTTCATCTGTATATTTCTCATCTCTCCATGCATCACAGTAGCCTACTTATTATCAAAGGGTTGCGGAGTAGGGATGCATATAATGGATCATTGAATCCTTCAATATTCGAAACGAAAAATCACAGTTTTTTCGAATATTTAGATTCGAAATTAATTTTGATTAAATAAACGTGAAAAATTGCAAAGCTGGCAAAACAAATAATTTTAATAAATTTTGCAGTGGTACTCTCCGCTCCAGAGCAAGAGAAAGAAAGAAACACTCAACAAGCTCACGACACTGTGTATTGACGCAACGAGCTCATAGGCGTAGCCAGGGTGGCCAAAGGGGCCATGCCCCCCAAAAATTTTTAGAAAATATAGTCATTTTGTTCTTTAAGAGGCGTTTTTCCAAACAAAATAGTGTTATTTGCCTAAAATCAAACATTTTTGCCACCCCAAATTTCTGGGTTGACTACGACACTGAACGAGTTAATTAACAGGTCGTGTGATCGCTGATCGACGGTCTAAACCTCAGCGCGATCAGCTCATTTTGCTCCTAACAGGTAATTCCGGAATAGGATTCGATATTCTGTATTCGAAATAAAGATTCCGGAATATTCCAGAACCTCAGTGTTCTATAATGCACATCCCTATTGCGGAGTCAGAGGTAAAATGTCCGACTCCGACTCCTAACTTCCAACATCTTTCAACTCCTTAAATATAACGTGAAGTTTGGCTGTCAACAATGGCAGAAGGGCGAGATAAAATTATTTTAGAAATATGCATTTTGTTATTGTCGCTAGATACATGAGTTAAGGCTTTGAATTTATCTTTTTATGTGAAAAATATTTAGTAATAATAAAAATTCTTTCTGTTTACTATGAGTAGGTACGATAACGTGAATGAATTAAACAATAACAACATAGCATTACAAACAACATTCACAACATTTCACTGTTATCCATTATCACTCAGAACCATCTGGTGCTCTGGGCAATGTGGAATGAGCAATGACGCATAAAGCGGTTGTGATTATGGGTAACTGTGTAAGTACTAAGCAACACCCACTGTTGCTTAAAAGAAAGTGTTCTTCCTGTGATGCTGGGTTCTTCAAGTTGTAACCATCAGTGGAAATCGTGGTGCACAGCAAGAATTCCATGTTTCAATAAAAGTTTCAAACGAAATTGAACCATTTCAACAGGCACGAGTTAGGACTGCTAACGTAGGAGTGCGATGTAAAAAATGATTCAGTTGGAGTGTCGGAGTCGGATTAAAAAGATCTGAATCCGACTCCTAGTGTTCTTAGGAATCAGACTCCGACTTCACTCAAAAACCTCCGTCATCTTGCGACTCCGACTCCGCAACCATTCTTGTTACAACATATTTTCGATGCCCGAACCGTGATCAAATTGGTTGTTGGAGGTACATCACTTTTTAAACAAGCATCATCTATTGGACTTCGCAGCGAGAACTCACCGTTCTTCTGTATGTAAAGAAGATATTTGAAAGAAATTGTGTGATGATCGACCTGCTTACTACGTGATCTGAATGCATGTTTACGGAGCACGCTTTGTGATTGACTGGTGCCGAGATAGCAGAAAGTGTAATTTCCTACCTGAGACTTTCTGTTCATATCTGAGTTTTTTTGGTGAACCTAAATGTACTTCTCGAAATATCTCATTGACAGCCCTGGTTAAAAGGCAAAGAAAAGATTTTCGTTAGTTGAGAATGTCTAATCGTGTGTATGAGAGTGTTTTACGTAAGTGACAGAAAGCTGCTTCCAAACCACACACACTACACGTGATTCTTAGCAAGACAAAAACATTAACCAGGATTTTAGTACGCCAGAAGAGGCGCAGGTGCTATAGTGACAATGCAAAAGATAAACATTATGCCGCTAGGGGCTGGTCAGTCTGATGCAGCTGTGGAAGTGGAAACGGCAGAATCGCGTATAATTGAAAAAGATTTAACTAAGAGTCAAGATCAAGAGGTCCAGGAGACCAGCGAGTCAGTCACGTCGATATTTTTATTTCTTTATTTGTGCGTTTGTCTCAGACACATGTTTCGTATTGTATTAGTTAAAACTGCTTACAGTATTGCTATTATTGTTTACTATTGCTATGTGGCTTTTGAGTTAGTTCTACGTAGTGCAAAGGAAATTTTGTAAATGAAACCATTTTTTTCAATATTGAGAAACCGTCATACCATGGTAGAATACACCGAACACATGACGTCATAAATTGATGCAACATGCAAGCTTTGCAAAAGGGCCCCAAAATTAAAATCCGGGTCTGACTGCACCTGCTTGCGGTTCCACAGAAAGAGAAAGCCACAGATTAAATATACAAAAGAGCCCTCGGTATACATGCCTTCGACGCAGCAACATCTCTCATTTTTGGGAGATAAACACAACTTATTAGTACATCTCTCATTTTTGGGAGATAAACACAACTTATTAGTACATCAATGCAGATGCTAAGAGCTTTGCAACTGCAGTAGCTCAATTTCCAAGTTCATCTTTTCGCAGTACAGGGAAAGATTTTTTTACCTCACGCGCAGGCACTTTTCAGGGTTCCGCTTACCGTCCATCGCCATCTGCCCAGCATTACTCCAAATATGCTGAGCGACCTTTGTCATACGACCGACTTGTTGCTGGAGCTGTAAGCAAACTGTCTCCACAAGCATGATAGTGCAAATGATGAAGATACTTGTGCTACGATTGCAATTAGTGGTGTCTAGAATTATGATCACTTAAATGTGTCTGCAAGTCTCGTGTCTAGCGATCGTTAATATTATCTGTAAGTCGCTCTACCCTCATGTTACTTAATGCTGTGTTTAAGAGGCAAAGACCTGGGGCATTTATAAAAGATCAAGCTGATCTTGACAAAAAGCGAAAACGTGCCGAAGTACCGGAAAAGGCAAAACGACAGAAACACCGAACGCGCATGATTTGTGCGATAAAGATTTGTGCATTTCCGCTGATCTCTCAGAATGGGTTTCGTAATCTAGAATGCAAGACTGCGCTGCAGCATTCCGCAATTTTTCTGGCAGTATTTTGTCAAAGTAATGCTCTGTCAGTCTGGATTGTGCAATGCTGTTTGCTGACTTTTTTCCCAGATTTGCTGCTGACTTCAATGTTTATTTCCATCGACGTACGCTGTATTTGTTCGATACGCTGTATTTGTAAAGTATCTAGAGCTGCTCACGTCCCAATGCTAGATCTATATCACTCATGCAAAATATTTCAGATTAATCAAATATATGAATACGAATAATGTAC
>JGI24021J15306_10006459_pt1 | contig 14109 bp, 11 predicted proteins | sample Ectturendosymbi1_FD_15306 | JGI IMG/M metagenome (IMG submission 15306) | reverse complement strand
CTGAGACCGTTGTTAGGTTTGGTTTTTGCATGTATCATGAATCGCAATGAATGCAGCGTAATTGGAAAGAATGATATATTTAAAACTTTTATGAATACAATATTTGAAGCACTGCGGATTGCATGAGGAAAGGGTACAGGCAAATCGGTAAGCCGACGTTTGATCTGCGACAAGCGCTAGACCGACTCTTGCGCTTTCACGCGCCTCAGACGATGGTGGTGCGAATTTTTGCGCTTTGGCGACTTTTCAAAGGTGTCCTGTGAAGGTGCAAAACTTCTGAGGACAATTGCCGAAAAACATACCGGTAAGGAACGTTTGGGAATTTGGCAAACCAATTCACGATCCCGGAATGGAACGTGTTAAAGGCGGGTGTAGGCTATTACAACAAAATATTAGCATACATGAATGTTTACATATTTTACATATTTTTTTGTTCGATCCCCTGGAGTGCGTAAGCCATGCATTCTCAACTTTTCAAGCATGTGGCTCAGTTAATAAACAAACAAACACAGGGTCCGCGGCCCACCGACTCTGCAACTTCCCCATTGCGATGACTGTTGCACATGCACGCAGCAGAAATACAAACAACTTTTAATAACACAACGTTCGCTGCAATCAGTGCAAAGGCCGTGCGTGTTTGTTATTAGAAAGCAGAGCCGCAACGTAGGGGGACAACCGGGAAATTTCTCCCACTGAAATTTTCAAAAACATATTCAGTTGTGAGGTACAAAATTAACTTACGATCATTTTGCTCTCCCCAAAAATATCATAAGCTGGTTGCGGCCCTGTTAGAAAGTATAGATATTCGAAGTTCAGTACATCATGATGCACAGATCATGGCACATTCCACACTGAGCTTGCTTCAATATTTCCTTTTCATGGCAACATAAGCCGTCTGTCTGCTTCAAAATGTCTTCAGTAGCTGCATATTGTGCACAACGTGGTAGGCTATGTTGAAACATCCGTGTTGCAATAATCTCTAACGCATAAAGACAAAAGAGAGCGTATTATGTCATTTGCTACCCATGAGCTACTGTCAGCATTTACAATAAAGGGTTGAACTTGCGAAACATACTCAATTTCAATAATACCACGCCGTGAACCGTCAAAAAGGTCTTGGTCCACAGACTATAAGAAAGCATAAAAAATAGGAAGAGTATAAAAGTGGCTACAAGCAGAAAAAGCAGGAACCGTAAATTGACAATGAAAAACAAGACCCATTGCAGTTTGTGAGTGTTTGATTTCCCCTTATATCTTTTATAAGCACGAAATATGATCTTTCATTTTAAATCCTTGCAAGCTAATCTGAGGGATGGAAAGGGCGGCATTTTTATGGTTCGTTCCCGGCGGCACTTAGCCCCTAGCTACGCCACTGAGCAGGTGTCTCGGCTCCAAGCACGGCGTGCTAGAGACAGTTTGGTTCCATTGCGACGAAGCTCAGCAAGTTGGATGCCTGCGAGGATGGGAAGGTTGTCCTCTGGTGTAGAACGCAGGCAGCCAGTCACAGTTCGCAAGGCGTCGTTGATGGCGAAGTCAATGAGGCGGGTATGAGTCTGTGAGCACTGTGGCACCAGGCAGGACCGCAGTACTCTGCTGTTGAATACCAGGGCTAAGCTGGCTGTTCGCAACGTTGTTGTTCGAGCACCCCAACCGGAGCCAGCAAGCGGTCTCAAGAGCGCGACGCGTGATGTCAACTTCTTGCGAAGCAACTCAAGGTGTCGGCTGTCCAACGGTCAGGGCCGGCGCGAGGTTGTTGCCCCGCCGAGCCTGGACGTTGGGGCCCCAAATATACAATACATTGCATTTAACACATATTAGCCTATTTACAGTGTATGAACAAAAACATCGATTTATTTTAATAAATGCTTACAAAAGCATTTCTATAGCATCAACACAACGTATAAAGCAGACAGACTTAAGCATTTGCTATGTTTTAAGCTAGGAATATGACTTTTTCTAAGTTTTCAAAAATGCAAATATTTGTGTCAACACAGCCATATCTAATGTTTTAGCAGTTTCACTTTCAGTAGATATCATTGCCAGATTTGTTTGTCTTTCATCAGTCATAGTTGATCTGTGAAACGTTTTGATTAGCCTAAACTTGCTGAAGCTCCATTCAGCAGTATTGAATACAGCAGTGATCGGAAAACTTTCGTTAGAATGGCCCCAAGCCACCTTTCCATAGGCGTCCGCAAAAATTTTTCCAGGGGGGAAACGTTGACAGTTTGCTTATCCTTTTCAGGTTGTTGAAATTGCATTGCAAACAGACGTTCACAGAGCGCTTTACTCTTTCCACAGAAAAATAAATTGCTCCATTATCAGTCACAAAAACGCACTTCGTTGGCAGCAATAGCCAGGTGAATTGCGATAAGTTACAAAATAGAATATCTGCAGTTTTTTCCAGCAGGGAACTTCTTTATAAAGAAGTAAATTGCCATGGTCTCTAACAAAACCACAAATATGTCTTTATTTTACCTAGAAAGACTTGGCAGTATCACTCACAAACAAGAGCTGAAAAGGTCTGAGATCTCGTCCAAAGCAATCAAGCACTCTTTCAATAAATCCTTCCTTGTCTTGATTGACTTTTTCACTGTGAACGCTCATCCACACAAACCGGACAAGCATTCAGTCTCACACTAGCAATGGGTTTTTCAAACTTATCATGCTTCTTTTTACACAGTAGGTCAGTGTTTTTCAACCTTTGCGCTGCAGGGGAACCTTCCGCAAATTTTTGCTTTGCTCACGGAACTTTATGCAAAGATCTAAAAGTCTATATTGCTGCAACGGCACAGAATTGTGTTGGCGAATTTCGGTCTGTTTCGGCGGAACCCCTGGCAGCCACTCGCGCGGAACCCCGGTTGAAAAACAATGCAGCAGACTATGAAAATACGTCGATATCCGCTATCAGAAGTCACTGTCTCCCTGCATGAAAAATAACTGGCTTGCGGCAAAACGCCTACTACCGTAACTTGAAGTGAACACATGAAGATTCGCTGTCATGTTATTGTTACGAAGTAAAGTCCAACAGTAAAACAATCTGACGCAAGTTTCGCAACTTGCCTTTACAGACAGGCAAAGCAGCCGACATGGGTGAACGGCAAACTCATCACTGCACAACACCAGGACAGTGAATTTGGTTCTTGTGCACTGTGGGTGTCATACCGACAAATAAACTGTCAATACAAGAATTAAATCAATTTAATCGGAATGAAGCTCCTGCTTCAGGTTTGCTAGAAAATTTTGGTTGTTAGTCCCAATCTCCAAAAGGAGGGGCGAATGACCGTTTTGCTCCCCTTGCGGACGCCCATGATGTGGTGATGCCCGGGACACATATTTACAATATGTAACCTTGTTCGTGCAATAAGAGATTTTCAGCCAATCACACCGCGGATAACGTTTCGGATGATTGCTGATGTCCGTCTGGCAACGAGTTGCTATTAAGCTGACTTGGTGCAAGCCAGAGGCTTTTTGGGAAATGTTTTTGGTACAGTGACGGTTGAAATCAACTTGCAAAGCTAGCCTGGTCACGGCTGAAACCGGTACTTGCGCATAAGCAATTAAGGTGAAATGCATTATTTGCATCACATTTTTGACAAGTTCAAGTCTATTCAACATACTGCCAATTTACAATTATCAGCAAATGAAAAATGTATGCAGCAACATAAAAAATTAGTTCGACCTTTTATACAAAACGTTTAATGTTTTTTTTAGCTTCACTTAAATGCACAAATTGAAACATTTACATGATCCATTCAAGGTCCTACAGTTTCCTTTTGCACCCTAATCATTCCATTCACTGCAATATTTGACTACTAATTTACCATTCAAGATTTTGTATCCGTGCATCTATCACAGTGCTTGTAGTGTAAAACAATGAACAGATTCTCAATCACAGTATCTCAAAACCATGAAAGCATTCCAACATCATGCACAAGCAGCCACTGACATATCAGCAATAGGTTATAGTGCTGACCTACGCCTAGTGCCAAATCGATAAAACATTCGATTTCAAACAATTTCTCTAGGCTTAGCCCACGTTACTGTACTGGCGACTGACTGTGAATATTGCACTTGGGCTACAGACACCATTGTGTGAAACCTAACAACCTTTTCGGTAATCATCAGTCATCCTGAACGTTATCCGCACTGTGATTGGCTGAAAACCTCTTACTGCGCGAACAAGGTTACATTTTGTAAATATGCGCCCGGGCCAAAGAAAACGATATAAACGACATATTGCATACGTTTCAATAACTCCTGTTATCATCGTCGTCAGTGCATTGCAAATTGAACTGCAGTGATCTTGCTGCAAGTTCTTATGGTTAGTCAGGAGCAAAGCGCTGTAAAAATGATAAACGCGAAGGGCTGCTTCGGTAGTGACGCAGTGGCGCGAAACATACGTGGTCACATGACTCAGCTGGATACGTGCCGATGGTGATGGCGCGTGACGTCATGAGTGAGGCATGAAGCTCTGTTACAAGTTAAAAATGCATGGAGGCATCGATGGGATGTTTACATTCAGCTCTGGTTTATGTTCTTGAATCGATAAAGATTGAAGATTCTGCAGCCGCCGCCAATTGTTGTCATTGCCAATGACCTCGGAAATGTTAAAGTCAACCCGACGCGGTATAAAAACAAAGATAAAAAAATGTAATTCCACTGGAGAGCATCCGCGAGGGGTGTTTCTGCAAACGCAACACTGTTATTGTGGTTCGATTTGCAAAAGCTGAATAGCGCTAACACTTTTACTTAGATAGGTTGGAAAAGACTATATTAAAAACTTGCAAGCCGTAATTTAAGCAACAATTTTGAGTGCCGTGTTTCACCTGTACGAAAGTAGATTTTCTGTTATGGTAACGGAACACAATTTGCAAGATTGGAAATGATTTGCACATCTCGGATCTAGGCGTAAGTAGGTGTTATCCCGAAAAATGTCACATTAACTAACACTTCAGTAGAATTATCAAGCGCTTCAATTCACGTTTTTATCTTGTCAAAGCTTTGATACTTGAATCATACACTGTGTTTTTCTTGAAGTTTTTGATTTCTATTTTTTCGTAGATGTACACAACCCGTTAAAGTTTCAGCAAGGGTTTGTCATCCATCATAGTAATAAACTCACACCACCGACAAATACCAAGCGCGTCGGTTGACGCAACAGGCAATCTAATGCTGAGAAGGGGAAAAGACGTTGCTGTTTTGAGATTGTTTTGGCGGATTACTCTAGATAACCCTTTTTGTTTGACAAGGCTTTTACAGTCTTTTGTGAGATACTGTAATGGCATCATTTGGATTACATTCACAAACTGTAGCTATGTGTCAGTGTACAGGGGGAACCCCACCAAATCAACCTGCTGATCAAAATTCCCTGACAGAAGTGCCTGTCGAAAATACCTTCCATTTCTACAAATGTGTAGTTTCGCTGGTGCGTGTCAACCCTAATATATTTTTGCATTGGTCCTACGGTTAAGCTAAACATCGGTTTACAATAATTTATCTTACGTCTACTTTGGATGTATGGAAATATTGTAAATTGTATTTACACCGCTTTCGTGGTGCATCTAAAGTTTGAGGGAACTTATTAAAAACATTGAACCCTGTCATAGTCATCTTCAAGGGCAAGAGTCGACCTTTTGCTGGTTTGCAGTGGTGTGTTGTTTCGTAATGCATCAGCATATGAAAAAACAAATTAGAAATGATAAACTTTTAAATAACTTGCTCAAATCAAACGGCCTGTGGTGTCAGCTCCGTTTTTGACCTATTATGCTGTAGTATTTAAATAAATAGCTTTTTATAGCCCAAAGTTACATGGATCTTCTTCGATATACAGAAGAATATGCGTTTGGCTCTAGCCTTGTCGCCATGATTCCAGTTGCAAGTATGCATGTTTCCAATTTGAAAATGCTAAACCGTTGGTTCAACTTGCAAAACGTTAACACTGAAGTTCCGAAATTTAGTAAAACGAAGATTTCGTGGCAAAATGAGAGAATTCAAGTTTTTCAGCAAACTTCGAAAATTGGATATGCGAAGCACCGTTATTATGCTGAGGCTGATATCTTGTTTTACTTCTCAACTGTTTAATCTCACCTCAGCTAGCTGGTTTTGGCGGCTGTTGTGCAATTTGTCATATGCTTGTGAAATTTTAAATAAAACGTTGGTTATCTTTATTAACTTTGTATCTGTCTGCTTTTACGCGACTACCTTTAAACGATTTACCTTTTTCTGCAAGTTGCAATAGGAATTTGATGCTGCCTACTGCCTTATCACCAGCTTACAAGTTTGATAATGGCGATGCGGTAAGTTCTTTTCGCTGTATGTTGCAATTTGTTACCCAGTTTTGCGATCACATCTACTTGAGTTACAGGAAGCTGCTAAAGAATCTCTTGCCCTAATAAAAACAGTTCGTTTTACTTGATAGATTCACCAAAGCTTTGCACCACGTATGTGATTCTCATCTACGCTGTTTTATTGACAACTTAAAGGATGTTCGTTTTGAAAATCAAAAAATATAGATCTGTTGAATAAACCCTTGTAAATTAATGCATTTTAAAGAGTCAAGAAATTGGTTTAGAAGATAGTGTAGAAAACAGTGCAATTATAAAAACCTTCGATGTAATTTTCACTGTTTACATATTTGTGTGAAATTCAACAAATAAAAGAAACAAGCAAATCACCTCAAAAAGTCTTTAGAGTCACATTTACAAACGCAGAAGACAAAATTGTGAAAGCTTTATCCACAATAGAACAGGAAGAAGAAGACATACTCTGAGAAAGTAAAATTAATCTGGACCCAATCAAAAAAACTGCAAATGTTTTTGCCTCAGGTATTAGAGTTAATGAAATACATTCAAACCACCTCCCTTTATGTTGGTTGATCACAAGTCGTTGCTAGGAACAAAAAGTTAGAAGCATAAAACGTCAAAATATCATCTTGTGCGTTTTTCGCAAGGCGTTAGGAGTCGATGGTCTAAATAAATTTTTTTTTCGACGTAGAGCAAAATTAGATTGAGGAAGAAAAAGACTAAATGTATACAACAAAAAATTTTTATATTTAAAACCACTGAATCATATAAAAATAACGCTTTCAGCATATTTAAAAATAAACTCGCTAATATAGTTTTCTGCCTTTCAGTTGCATTGCCAAAGGTGGTGGATCGAACCCTCCACCTCCAGCAGTGCATATGCAGGTAAAAGTTTATTCATGACAGTGTGTGGACGTTTTTCATGCATTTGGTTGTTTGGTTGCTCTAAACAACTTCAAGCTGACCCAGCTAAGAATTGCATGCGTCCACGTTTTACTTCGTCCTTAATAGACAGCAAAGCATAAATGTTGAAACCATCCAGAATCCCGAGCATCGATGCTAACTTTCCATCGCGCAGTTATCGTATACGTTCTGTTTAACTGGATCGTCCCATTCATGAATTTTTTCAGCTTCCAGCTGATCTCCGTATTTGCTTCGGAAAAATCCTGTCTGTTTTAGAATGCAGAAAACAAGTTCTATTTCAATTAAATAGAACGCATTGTTAAGTATGTCATTTTCATCAGTAAGGCGATTGTGAATTTGGCATAACTTGTCTTTTTGATAAACACACAGCCCAAAACAATTTTGTCTAAACCAACAGTTAAAGCAGAGGGTGGTAGCAACATAAGGAATATCCATAAAATTCACATCTTTGAGCGTATTTGCATTTGTACTTTGCTGTCGCTCACCGTTCATCCTTTGTATTCATGAGGGGAAGTGCTCATTATATTTGTTATGAATGCTGCGTTGGTTGTCTAGTCAGACAGCTTACATTGGTCTGATGATGTTTGCATCGGGTGGTTTTGTGAAGCAAAGACAAGGGCAGATTTAAATAAAACTCATTGCAAAAACAAGTCAAAACAATCGACGAAAGGGTCAAGATTATAATCAAATTTTTAGAAAAATCTTTTGTTCTACAAAAGACGGTGGTAAAATATATTATTTGCTTTTGTTCGTGTCTTTCAGAGATTTTATTTTTGGAATATGTCGCTCTTGTTACGCCATAAACAAATCTTCTATAAAAAAAACTTATCATTTTAATACAAATACAAAATCCTAAAAATAGCAAACGTAAAAAGAGGAATTTTTGTAAAAACAGACGCTCCCTCCATCTGATGGAGTTGTTCAAGAAATTGTTGCAGGGATATGGGAAATGCGACACTGAGCATTGGCCTTTCACCCTGATGGAGTGTTTATCAAACTGAGCTGTTGAGCAACTGAGTGATGATGGCTTCTATGTTCGATTTATTGATGGCCACCTCTCATTTGCACATACAGGTTTGACTTTAGTGCATGATGTTTATCGTTAGAGACAATATCTGTATTACCAAACTCTACGTGAAAGCAACGTTGTGTTTGCAAACACATGACTTAAGTTGTGTTTATGTCTTAGTGCGTTTCTTGAAAACAGTGCTCAGGTAACCCTTGTCAAAAATGGCTAAGTCAATTTTAACTAAATTTTGAAAAGACTTAAAACACACTCATCAGGGTTTTTTAAGGCGTTTTAGGGACCCGATTCGGGTCCCTAGAATTTCAAATCGGGTCCCTAGAATCAGACAAAATTATCATCGGGTCCCTAAAATCAGAAAAATCGGGTCCCTAGAATCAGAGAAAACGGGTCCCTACAGATCCAAACCGGGTTCCTAACAATTTCCTTAAAAAACGTGCACTTATTAACCTGGTTCCTTCAGTAGCTGTTTTTTGAAGCATTCTGTCGAGCAGTCCTATCGAAATATACATACTTTTTTGTATTTTCTAGTAAGAGGGGTTTATTGTCAAGATGCCAGTAGGTTCCTAACGTATGATGGCTGTTGTACAACAGCTAGTATCCACTGCAATTATGTTTGATGGACGAGCAAGCTTCATAACTGTGTCCCATGAGGAATTTCGCTGATAAGACAAACTGAGTGGACATGGGTGGGTTATAGTTACCTCAGTTGCACTTGTAAACGTATTTTGGCCTCCCACAGAAAACATATTTTTTCGAAAAAAAAGATGTACATATTTCAAAACACCACAAGTTTGTTTCTTTGATTCAGATGAGCTTGAAAACGATTGCTGAGTTGTTGAGAAATGCTCCTGTGCTCCTAAAACGTCGTTTGCCTTTTAGGCAGGTATTGCCCATAGACGCAGGTTTTAAGAATTAACTGAGCATGGTCAAATAGTCACATATTGTGTTAGTAACCCAAACAGAATTCATCCAGTCTGGAATAAAACGAAGAGGTAATCTATCGAAATCTGCAAGTCAGCCTCAAACGACCCAATCAATAAAGCAACAATGTTCAGATGTACTTTGCCCATCTGGAATGAATCGTTTTTTTAACTTAATGTAGGTATACTTAAATAGCCGTTTAAGGCTGATTCGTCCAGCAGCTGATTTTTTCTATGTGCTTTGTCAAGCAGTTTTCTAGAAATTTTGATACGTTTTGTATTTTTCGAGTAAGGGGGATTGTGCAATTCGGCCTCGTATACCCGACATGCAACAAGAGGGCCAACTTGGCCAAATCGTCAGGAAGTTTGACAAGAAAAGCTGCTGTCCAGTGCTGCTGAAAATGTCCCCAAAACGTAATTTGCACAAATACAAACAGTATTGCACACAATTCCACGTGCTTGTGATCGAACATATTATAGTAAGTTTTATTTACCTTTTTGGGCTCTGTTCACCTAAAGTGGTAGTGCAATACAAAATACATTTGAAAATAACATATATTCATGTCTCAACATAATTTATTCCGTTGTATGTAGAAGGGCAAACTACAAGAAGGATATCATTATGATCTTCAATCGACCGCCGGTGAAGGCTACTGGCGAAATTCCCGAATTTTCCCGTTTTGGTGCCTTCATTAAGCCTACCTCCACCATTTTTTGGGAGAAATTATGTTTGATATTGAAAATACACAATTTTTGGAAGTATAACAAGCTCGTTTTTTCGGTCCGTGGAGCTTGAGAATAATTGCTGAGTTGTTGAAAAACTCGCCTATGTTCCTAAAGCGTTTCCGTAAGCCTCGGTTATGGTGTGAACAATATTTGCCCAATGAGGGGAATGATAACGACAGTGCTATATTTTATTTTACACTTGAACAGGAACAATTTAGATCTCACACCAAAGTAACAACTTAACAAATCTGAAAACATCAGTACGTATAATTAAACTGTACTACAGTTATCCTTAGAGAACAACTGTGTGAATTGTCTCTGGGCAAGATGAATTTTACGATCTCTAACTTAGAAGTTAAAATTGAACATTAGTCACGTGTTGGAGATTAGACGAACGCATTGAATCACTACTCTCACTGAGTTTGCGGCAGTAATGAGAGGTTGACCTTGCTTATTTGAATAAATGATGTGTTTTCATTGATTTATTGTTTCATATGACTCAGCTAATGAACAGAAAATATGCAAAGAGCTAACATGCTGAAAAGTAACCAAAAAACTCAATTGATCTTACCACCACCTTAGGGCCGCAACCAGGGGGGACAGGGCAAATTCACCCCCATAATTTGCGAAAATAATGTAAAGGCGCCAATAGGTGTTTGATTGATAGGTACAAAAACAAACTACAATAATTTTACCCCCCACAAACAATTTCAGCTGGTTGCGGCTCTGACCACTTCTGGTGTGCGTTAGGTTGTTGTATGTTTAGAACTGCTCATAACGCAATTTTACATGGACATTCAGAAATGGTTGACTTTTACAAGTGCGCAGGCGAGAGTTGGTGAATTTGGGAAAAACTCTCTTCCTCACTAAAGTTGCCCTACTTAAAGTCTATTTTGCGCAAAGATGCCAACTCTCTTTTTATTGCGATAGATGAGCTTCGACGAAATCAGTTCACCGTGGCTTTAAATAAAATTATAAATCTGGCTGGTATCGTTTGAGACCAAAGCAACAAATATCGCATCGATTTATTAAGTGCATACGCAGTTATGTGCTGCACCAAAAACTGGTTAAGCAAATAAAGACATTTTACCCGTTGGAATCATTGTCTTTTGCGAAAGTGACAAGTGACACTGATTCGTTTCAACCGCATGATATAATAATGTTGCTAATATTGTAGCTTATAAAAAAGAAGTTTCATATTTCATGAAATAGACATTTTTGTTCTGCAACTTCCTGCGCGCCAGATCCTTACCTTATACATTATAAAAACAATTATTCCCAATAGAAGCACACCGCATCCAGCAGCAACAGCGTAGTACCACCAGAGCGGTCTTGCCGTTGGTATGTTCACTGATGAAACGTATTTTCTCGCTCTTTTGGTCGTCTGCAAAGTCGTAGTTACTTTAAAACAGTGATCTGCAAACTTTCATTATGATGGCCCAAACCGCCCTTTTAGTCGTCATTAGGCCTATGCTTATTTTGAGGCCCAGTTTCAAACTTACGTTTTAATCAGTTACTTGTTCCATAACAATGTTATGTTGATGTCACAAACCGTATAATGACAAAGCAGTGCTTTGCTAACGTCAAACAGTCAACGTTCCATAGTCATTACAGTAGCCATGTTTTAGCCCACGCAACTGGCAGAGGACTGTAGCTCTTACGTACCACGTGGCCCAGAACAGAACAGGCGCGGGTCTAGTCAGTAAGTTTATGGGGAAGACTTCAGTAATATTTGGTAGGCAAGTCTCATTATGGGTTCACTACTGTAAGAAGGAAGAAGTATGCTTCAGAGCACTACTGTGACAAAACAATGGACGGTAAAATGGCCTTATATCGCGAATGCTGTTTTCCGAATTGTACAAAATCATGGAGAAAAAAGTTACTTTCGTAGGTTTTAGGGGGGGAGATCCCCCCCTGGATCTGCCCCTGCAACAGAAAGTGTTGCGCGACCCAAGAAAAAGTGTTAAACGGCCCACAATTAGGCCGAACCCCTCAGCTTGCCAACTACTACTCTAAAACGTCATCGTTTTTCCCCCTTGACGTAGAAAAATGCTTCCAAGAAGTTAAATGCTACGCAGAATGATATCATTGAATGCACCACTTTGGAAATGTGATCAAGTTTTCAACATAAAACGTGAAGCTGTGTTATTGAGCTGTGGGTTCGCGGCAACATAAACACTTTGTTTTAACAAGAGTACGTACGTACTGAGCGTATTGTCAAAAACATGTTTTTCCATGCCTTTTCAATTTGAAATTTTAAAACATACTTGTGAGGAGATTTTGGTGAGAGAAAATAAACAGACTTAGTGATAAAGAACATGGATTTTTTTCAAGAACTAACATAATCCCAAGGGACCTTTTAGGTGGGTTGCAACCAGGGATGTGGAAGCGGAAGCTGGAAGTAGAAGCGGTGGAAGCGGAAGCGCGAAAATTCTACCATTTCCACTTCCACATAGGTTATTTGACTTGAAGAGTAACTTGGCGAAATCGTTTTGCCCATTTCCCAATGTGGATTAACGGTGAAGTTGCATTGTAAGTCTGAATGAACGTGCGATATCAGTAGCGCGAGAGAACGAGATAAAGGATAACTAGCATCCATGGCGTTCTTCATAGAAGGCCAAGTCATCGTGCAGATTTCCGATTTTATCGGAGGCTGACTATTCAAACCTGGGTTCTATCTACTAAAATGGTAACAGTTTATAAGTACAGCAATCGCCCGGTTATGTTCGCAACTTGAATCTGAGCTGTTTGTGCGAACTTATGTGGTAGGTGCGAGCTTAGCAGTTGTGCTTTTAACTGCCTTAGCAAACAGATGCTGATCATGAGGGCCAAAGTGTGGAGACTGATTGATGTTTTGACTGAAGCTAACTATTCTTTCAGTAAGGCATATAGTATTCACTTACATTATGGCTTATGCTATTCACTCCACAAACAATGCTTGGCAAAGTTTAATTGAGTCATTTTGAGTCAAATCACCCAACTGATCCAAGTTAACGAAACATCGCACGACAACACGGAGTGAGACTGCTGTAGAAAAGTCGGTGCGAAGCGGGAAGTTATGTGCAAAGGTTATTTGCCCTAATGCAGGGGTTCCCAACCTGTGGACGCGTACCACGAAGGTCTTCCAGGTGGTACGCGAGTAACATCGATTTTTTTCACAAAAACCTGGATTCACAGCTTTCTAGTTTACGTTTCGAGCTTTGTTTTTAAATAAATAAATTTTCCTGTAGCTTGCTATTCCTATTGTATCGTAACATTATGACTTTCGATGCGCTGTTAGCAAATTTACGCCACGCATCGACCAATTGGTTGAAGGTATACAAAAAGAAAACCCATTAAATTTTGTTGTGATCTTTTATTGTTATTTTAATGTATATAATTCTTCTGTAGAAACTAAGATTCGATCAAATTAGTTGTTCTGGAAGACGTGGTACACATTGACAATACGGGGTGCCTAAGTGGTACGAATGAGATCGTGAAAAGGTTGGGAACCCCTGCTCTAATGTCTGAAGACACACACACACAAAAAAGTTAGTGCGTCTGTCCGCAGATTAACAGAGCTGGACAGTAAGGTATTTCTTTGGATTGATAACATGCACAGAGCAAACTGCCCCTTCCACCTTCACTGACCATTTTGAAAGCAAACGAACTTGCTGAACAATTATATCAAATCGTGAACTTTAGCAACATAATGTTTCGTGTTTAACATTTTTTATGACCAGCTGTCACATTTGATTTACTGTAAATACCAATAAATTGCTGAAAGCGTTGAATCCAGATTTTTTTATAACTTGTGCGAACTACTGGGATGCGAACTTAAACGGGTGCGAACTTAACTATCATATTACTGTACATTCTGTATGTGTTTGCCAACTCAGTCCAGAAAGCTTTTAGCATTTTAGATGTACAAAGTTTGTCCAAAACCTGGCGTTCTAGAATTTTGCTCAAAGCATTATTATGACGTAATAATGTATGACAATCAAAGCGCTTTGAAGAAACCTTAAACCGTACGCTATGCAATTTAGCTTGATATTTGTTAGGCCAGGGGTGGGCAATTAATTTGGCTTAGGTGCCAGTTTTGGAAGGCCGTTTTTAGCGGAGGGCCGTCCTTCTAATGGAAATAAAAGCAAGTCTCTGACAAGTTAGCCTCAGCACTAAGCTGGAGGAAATTTCAGATTTAAGGATTTTTTCTGAATGCTCTCGCGGGCCA
>JGI24021J15306_10006458_pt1 | contig 14111 bp, 10 predicted proteins | sample Ectturendosymbi1_FD_15306 | JGI IMG/M metagenome (IMG submission 15306) | reverse complement strand
GAGTGCAATCTACTAGACTGGTCGATCCGTTTGAGCCGTTGAACAGCTCTCTAGCGCAATCGGCGGAGGAGCTAGGGCGTTGGTAAGGCAACCAAAAACTGCTGTTTTTTTTTTGCAAAAATCGCCAAAACCACCCAGACACTAAGGTGTTAAAAAACATTGCCCTGATTAAGTCCACTTGAATAGGTGGGCGAAACATCGGCTAATAATGAAAAATCGCCAGAAGATCTAATTTATCTGCTTGATAAAAGATTTTGTCATAAGGCATTTTGAGGGTACATGTTCATCTGTCGAAATGCTGAAGGGGTACATGCTCATCTTTCAAAATGCTTAAGGGGAACATGGTCAGAGAAAGTGTCTGATTCTTTGCTGAGAAAGAATTTCTTTCCATAGACATTGGTCAGAGAAAGGTTGGGAACCCCTGGTTAAGACAAAATTTCATGGGTGCTGGGGTTGTTACAGGACTATGACCTATCCACTTGTCAGGAAAAATATGAATAAGATAATCCTGCACATGTAGTGCATGATTCGATTTGACATACAATAACAGATCTGCAACTTTCATTTTCGGTGAATGCCATTTCAATGTCACAGGTATCAATTTCAATGTCAAAATATTGGTTGAAAGTCACCAACCTCCATTTAGGCAAAAATTTAAAAACAATGCCAGAAGTTTCCTTGTCTAAATTACCCTTACAATGAGAGGCCATACATTGACAATCAGTGTTGCCACTCTGTCATTACAGAAAAGTACTAGATTTCATTATAAAAAACACTTGATTCACAAAAAAACACTAGATCACAAATAAGCTAGCTGTAACAGCAAAAGGCCAACTTACACACAATGAAAATGGCCAGAAAAAGCACTGCAAGGCAGAGACATTGCATGCAACTCATTGAAAACGAAAGACAAAGAAAGCTGGAGATAGCAGCATCGCTTATGTTTGTCACAAAATACAGGGATTCCCAACCATGTACCCCTAGGGCAGTGGTTCTTAACCTGGGGTAAATTTACTGAACCACAAATGGCAGCAAATGTAAATTTTTATAAATAATTCTAAACTGTGAGGTTTTTAATTTCATAATTTTAAGAAATGAGCACCACTGAGTATACTGGGGGGTAAACCTGGTAATCTTGTTTGATAAAAGGGGTAAGATATGTAAAAAAGGTTAAGAACCACTGCCCTAGGGGTACGTTTGCCTATCTGAAGTAGTACATTTCAGGTTAGCAACAGAAGAGAAAAATACATTTCCATATTTATTTATTTCCAGATATTTATACATACACCAGTAAATATTATTTAAAAATGGTTATGGGCTTATTGTTAAATATATATGTGTATCTGTGCTCTTGTGGAATTTAAGATGTAATAATGGTAAAATTTTTAGCAAATTACAATTACACAAAATCAAAAAGTCTCAATTACAGTTACACAAAACTGTGTAATTAATTACATTTAGCTCACTCATAAAAAAACGCTAGATAGCTATGAAAAACCAGCGGAACACTACATGAAATGCAAAAACACTAGATTTGGTGGAAAAAACACTAGGAGTGGCACCACTGTTGACAATGGACTAATGGTTGCTATGTTGTTTTCAAATCTGATAATGCTAAATTTATCAAAAATGTAAAGAGTTAGGGTCAAGCTTTCAGATCTGTGGTCCATTTTGGATAAAATTTGGGACTTATTTCTGCTACCAGGCATTATTTTGCCTAATTTTATCAAAATCAATGATGGACGTGTTACAAATTTCATTTTTATTGGATTTGAGGTGGAATGAACCAATTCATCTTTTTCTATACATGTTCAGACATCTTTTGAAATTTTTAATTGAAAGTAATATCAAAACCAACAAACTCAACATGAGCATGCAGAAACAACCATATAGGTCTTCTTGCTAGAACTTTATGTGATACAAGGGATGGGTAAATCACAAAAGTAAACTATCTAAATCCACCAAGCCAATTTAAAACAATTAATTAGTTTAGTCATTATCTTTCACAAACACATTTCGCAATGAATCTGTGCATGTGTGAGGCACATTGGGTTTGTGAGCCATGTGCATGACCAGTGCTTTGCAAATTATAAGGTGCAATATCAATGAACAATCATTGGATGGTTTACATAAGGCCCATCTTCCACAAATCAATTGTTCTTCATCTTCAGTGTCTGAGTTTAACAGCTGCACTATTTCGACATCAAGCATGCCCAGATCTCTGTCATCATTATCCAAGTCAGCTGTTCAATGATGATTCTGGCCTTCATGAAAGCTCAGACAACACTTGGTAGCCGTAATGCTCTGAGCCCTACAATCCATCAAGTGGTGTAGCTTCGTCAAAACATAAGGCGCACCATAAATTGTTGAGAAAATTTAACGATTTTTTTTTCACTGCTAGTGTACGAGATACTTGTACTTTGAAATCACGCATTGAAAGCTATTTTCGCACCACTTTGCAACTTCATAACTTGCTAGTCAAATGTGTTAGAGAGCTATTCAAAACCTCAAAAGGCTCAGCAAGTCTTCCAGTTTACATTGAAAAAAAAAAACAATTTTAGGTTTCAGTTTTGTGTGGGTGACATCATAAGTGGGGTAGGTTTAGGCCTTTTGGCTGAGGTTATTGGGTCCTGGGCCCCAACTTAAAGAGGGAAGTATTGTGCTCAAGTTTTTAGTGGAAACTAGGCTAACACCTGAGTCTTTTGAGCCTTTGATTGACTTTCTAGGGTTTCTGGTTCAAAAGCTAGGGTAAAATAACCAAGTGGAAGATGACTTTCATATGCATCAATATGAGAACTGCCGCACTATTGTACCCAAAGCATGCAATTTCACAAAACATGAAAAACATTTTTTGATATGCTTATAATTTACTTGTAAATTCCGTATTTTCGCACCACTTTGCAACTCCGTAACTTGCTATTAAATTGTGCTAGGAAGCTGTTAAAACCCTCACAAAAGACTCGGCAAGTCTTCTTGTTTGCAATGAAAAAAAATTTAAGTTTTGGATTTCTGTTTTTTTGTGGGTGACATCATTAGTGGGATAAGTTTAAGCCTGTTTGGCTGACATTATTGGGCCCTGGGCCCTAACCGCAAGATGAAAATATTTTACTCAAGTTTTTAGTTGAACTAGGCTAAAATCCAAGTCTTTGGAGCCTTTGATTAGCTTTCTAAGGTTTCTGGTTCAAAAGTTATAGCCCAAAAAATAAATTTGGATAAAATTTTCCCAAAGAGATTCTTTTACATCAATTTTGGTTACTGTACCCTGAAGGACATTCAGAGCAAATAGTTCCTAAGTTCCTATACAAGAGCTGTCCAAAAACACGTCCATTCAGCTCGACAGTCAGTGATCGAATCATTTTGTTATGGTCAGTGACTGAATGAAATGATATTTTAAAAGATTTATGCAATGGGGCTGAAACTCATTTTCAGCATATTTGGTGATACATCATGAAGTAACATATTTGAATGTGCTTGCAGCACAACTCTAGATGTGCCACTAGAAGCCTGGCAGCACACTTTAAAATGTGCCAATAATATATTACCAAGCCACAAAAATAAAATGCCAATTTTGCAACTGGTCAGAATTCGTTTTAGCACATTTGCACTGTGCTGCTAACACATCATGAATGTGCTACTAGCAAAAAGTGAATGTGTTGATAACACATTTGAAAAGGTCGTACTTCTCAAAGTTTTGGGATTTGGGAGGGAGCAAATTTGACATCTTGGCTACTTCTAGGAATCATTCCAGAGATCTTTAGTGACATTTTCACAAGGGATGTGGACGAAGTAAAGGGTTGTTAGAAGCTGCTTCTGAAAACTCATCAGTAAAATAAAGTAATCAGTATTTTTTCCTCTAGGAAAAATGTGGTAAAAATTAGTTCTGTCCCATCTTGGTTTATGGCCTACCCTGTAGAACTGCATCAACACAAAAATATTTTCATCGCAAACATACCATCAAACATATTATTACATGGTATGTTTGCACCTCCATTATACCAAAACACCACTGCAGCAGTCTTGATCAAGATGGAAATGCAAACATTACTGAAAGTTAAAATTAATAATTGCCATACCAAGCAATGCAACAAATAAAATCCTAAATGTTTATTTATCTAAGGTTTAAATGCACCGGCAGCTTTTAAAGGATCGTACAGATGAAATGATTATAGCCTGCACTTTTGTTTAAAATTAAGTAACTCATTCTCACAAGTAATTTGATTCTGGGTTTAATTTTTCAGTCATTTTCCAGTCATAGACCAAAATTTTTTTGAAATGACCGAAAAAAATTAAGTCAATTCAATCATAATGTTTGAAAAGGTAGGCTAATGAATATTGTTATGGCAAGTTTTAAAACTGTTAGGGGACAAATGACCAAAATGTCTCAGTGAAAAAAGAAACCCAGANTTGATTATACTAACCATTGGTTTAGCAGCATTCTTTACTACAATGGTGCAACATTAAAACTTGGTTTCAAAGCTTTTAAAATTAAAAAATTAACACTCTAGGTACAACCTACCTAACTTGAGTACTTGGATGAACATTAACTTGCGCCCCAACATCCACAGCAATAACAGGAACAGTTGGAAGCAGTCTTCCTACAGCATTAACTACAGGAGACATATCCATTGAAAAAGGACACCACAGGGCATAGAAAAATACAAGTGAGCACATTCCAATCGTTTGGTTGCCCAAGTGTGCTAACAACTGTGTTGTGTTCATCAGAATCACACCAGGGTAAATCTGATCTGTTAGCTCCATCATTTTGTGACACGGAGGATGGATAACAGGAAAGTTTGGCAGTTTTGCATATCCACTATCAGCTACAGTTCCATCACAAGGGCACATCGGCATTGGATCATACAAAAAGTCTAATTCCTCAATTAGACAGATATCAGAGGTTGCATTCATTATAGTTTTTACAAAATATTGCTGACGAGAAGAATTCTGTGTTGCAGACACACAAACAATAAAAAATGCAATGCTATGCCACATATTTTTATCAGTTAAACCAGTACTTTAGACAAGGTAGTGTCTATTTTGCCTCATGTGGCAAAAGCTGTGCTGGGGCTATTTTGCCTTTAGCTGAACACAATTGGTTGAAGTTGTCACATGACAAGTACGACACACAGACACAACAGGTTAGGGTTTGGGTTCGGGGTTTAACACCTTGACCTTCGCTGCCAGTGTACAAAATATTTGTACTTTGACACAATGCACTGAGCCACTATTTTTGGACCAGTTTGCAACTCCATAATTTGCCATCTAATTTTGCTACAAAGCTATTCAAAACCTTAAAAGATGCAGTAAGTCTTGGATTTCAGGTTTCTTGAGGGTGAGGTCATAAGTGGGATAGGTTTTAGGCCATTTTAGGCTAGGTTACCTGGCCCTGGATGCCAACTACTACAGGGAATTTTTTGACTAAGTTTTTATTGGAAACTAGGCTAAAATCCTGGTCTTTTAAGCCTTTGATTAGCTTTCTAGTGTTTCTGGTTCAAAAGCTATGGCCTAAAAACAACAAATAATTGATAACATTCATAATTAACACTTTGAGGGCCGGGGTACAAAATATTCGTACTTCGATTTCGGCCTAAAACCATCAGTTGTCAGTTGCCTTACCAACACCCTAGCTCCTCTGCCGATTGCGCTAGAGAGCTGTTCAAGGGCTTAAACAGATTGGACATTCTTCTAGATTGCACTCGAAAAAAGTTTTTGGTTGGGGGTTGTGGATTTTTTGTGAGTGATGTCATAAGTGAAGTAGTTTTTGGGCCATTTTGGCTCATGTTGTTTGGTCTAAAGCTCAACCGCCAGGCCAAAGTATTTCGCTGAAGTTTTCATTAGAAACTAGGCTCGAGTCCGAGTCTTTTGAGCCTTTGATCGACTTCCTAGCGTTTCTGGTTCAAAAGTTATGATCTTAAATAAACAAATTAATTATTATCTAATTAACTAATTAATCAAAGATTTTTACTAACTAACATCATAACTTTTGAACCCGAAACCCCAGCAGGTCATCCAAAGTATCAAAAGACTCGAATTGTAGCCTAGAATCCAATAAAAATTCAGCGAAATACTACCACCTAACGGTTGGCACCCAGGGCCAGGCAAAGTGGGCCAAGGTGGACTAAAAGTCCTCCACTTATGACGTCAAAAATTTTTTTCGAGTGCAAACTACAAGACTTGCCGCGTCTTTTGATGCTTCGACCAGGTTCATAACCTGTACAAGAGCAGAGATATTCCTGCAAAGCCACGTGCGAATCAGCTGTTTTTTTTACAAACCGCTTGAATTAACCCGGACGTCAAAGTGTTAATAAATTAAAGGATTAATTAATTATTTTGTTGTTTTTAGGCCATAAATTCAGGCGGCGGATAACTAATTTTTTTTAATGAAGAACTGCTGGTGGACCTACAACTACTGCCATTTAATATAATTTTCCCCGAAACACGCAACACAAAAACTTCCACTGTTTCAAACTTTTTAATTTTCACAATTGTTGAAGCCTACATTTGGATTTCACTGGAGGTTCATACTAAGAATGGAACAAACTTTGTGTCATGAGAGCGATAGTGGCAGAGATTTGCCTTAGACTAGCAAGAAATATTATTTTTACTACCATTGTGATGTCTTAGCTCACCATAAAATATCAGTTTTGTGACTCCGTTTACGTCATATTATATCTGCAAGCAAGATCTGCTTCTTACAGATATCCATCTTTTGCAGACCACCTATTACTCTTCCTATTGGCAGTGTCTAAAACAACCTTATCTGGTTTTTGCCTTGGAAAGAATGAGAAACCATATCAAACTAAATTGCTGACCTCTGTGAAATGTGACCACTTCTTGTATGTTAGTTGCTTCTCAGAGTGAAGGATTAAAGTGGCTATTAATTTTTTGTAACGCTAAACTAAACTCTAACACTAAACCTTAACCGTAAACCCTAAGCCTAAACCTCAACACTAAACTATTAAACGCTAGCCCTAAACCCTAACCTTAAACACTAACACTAAACCCTAACCCTAAATTCAGTGCTGCCACAGGCTTTTTTGCAAAAATCACTAGATTCACAGAAAAAAATTGCTAGATTTAATATTTCTGCGTTGAAGTTAAGAGTTTTGCTTGAAATGATTTACTAATGTGCTTCATCAGCCCAAAACCTTCATACCATTTGCAAGTTTGTTAAAATAGATCATGCTGAAGTGTGGAAAATCTTAGATTAGAAGTTTCAGGTTTCCCTCAAGAGCTAAAAACAACTATGTCCAAACCAAATGGCTTGTTAAGCCAAAAATTATGTCACTATTTAAAGCAGGGCCACACATTTTTATGACATATTAATGAGGGCTGCACATTGAATGACTTGTTTTGATCTTAGCAAACTACATTTAGCTTAAGCTAATGGTACAGATATGATAAAGTGGCACTGAGGACCACCTGCATCAAAAATGTCAAATTCAAGATTATCAAAATTAGGACAGGTTGTCACTATGTAGGATACTTTTACTACAGCGAAAACCCAAACTGGACTGCACAAAACCTTCATCGGGGCTACATCCGAGGGCCAAGGGTTGAACATAGCTGGCTTAAAGCGACAACACTAAATATTTTACATCAATGAATATTGCCATTTCTTCTTGTTCTCAACCTAGGCGCACAGAGAGGGGGGGCATTTGTCCCCCTCGAAAATTTCAATAGACCGCATAAAAATTTTGACATTTACAGAAACTTTCAAAGAAAGATGAAACTTTATATTCTAATCATTTTCAAGAAAAGTCTTATTTGAAATTTTCTTTATTTTCTTTTTCCTTCTGGTTAATTATCTCCATATAAGATTTATCCTGAGACAGGCCAGCTGATCTAAAATTTCGTAAATGATTGGTATTTAACCACGAATATTCTGGACTTGTCGAAACTTGGGGATAGTTTAAAATGCTGGTATTTCTAAGGCATTTTTTTCCTTTTGTTTGTGTATTTCTGATTTCAGAAATGTAGTGTGTGTGTATGCTTTGATTTTGTTCTTTGCCTATCTTCTGAGGAAGAGAGTTGTTTACATCATAGACTCTCAAAACGTCAACAATAAATACTGTATTCACACCAGTGGAACAAAGTTTGCAGCTCGTAGACTATGCTTTGTGAGAGACATAGCATACTCTATCAACTATGTTCACATTGTGTTAGCGTTATATTCACCTAAGGTTTACTGTAGGTTACTATTTAAGAATTTTTGCATTTTGTTCACTGCTTAACTGTTGCTGGGGTTTCACAGCCAAGCTCCAATGTTGCAAGGGAAATTCGAATTTCACAAGGGCCTCAAAGTTATTATGTGTTGTTTAGGTAGTCCTGGCAAAAGCTGCGAGGTCCACTCACGTCGGGTGGTGAGCCTGGCGCAACCATTTGTAATAAAGTTCAACTAGTATTCCTTCCTGCATTCCTTTTAGTTTCAAGAGTGTTTCAGTAGGTAGACAAAGTCTTGTATCTACAATTAAAACAGTAGCATCAGTGATTAAATTTATCCTAACATTCATACCAGTCTCTTGTAATTGACAACTTCACCACTCACAGTATCGTCTGCAGAAATTATCTCACAGCAAATATATTCAACTGAAGTTTCAAAAATCTAGATTCTAGATAATGGCCTAGGCAGGTTTACTAGTACGCACTAGTAGCCTATACATCTGCCACACTAAACCCATGACTGCACTTGTTGAGTATGGAACCAGGTGTTTGTATTTGGCTACTAACTTTGCAGAATGCAGGAGAATCATAGAAATGGACAGGAGAAAAATGACAATGCAGAGACTGGCGAACCTTTTACAATCACGCAAGCTACATTGAACAGACACATTATTTCATCAGCGAACTAAAACTGGCTCAAGCAAGGGGAAGCAAATTAACCAGCACGCCATATCTCAGCCAGTCTCAGTGGTCCAGAATGTAGTGAGAAAGTTTTTGAAAAGTTTCAGGTGAGCTAGAAAATGTTTTTTTTGCACACTGAAGAGAATATAGCATGCAAGAAATTATTAGTTATATCATGGTGTTATTAATACGGGAAATACTACCGTAGAAAAGCAGATACCATCAAATTGTATGGAAAAATGTTCATTTCAGAAATTGATATACAATGTGTAAAGTTGGAATTTTGCTAAGTGCATTATTTTTTTAGAGTTTAAGAAAACACCTCACATTAAACACTGGAGTTATAGTCTTTTATTTAAAATAGGCTAATTTGCGAATGCTTAGCATAGGGCTATAGGCTGCGCTCACAATACGTAGGTTTATACACTGTTTGAAACATTTTCAAACCAAACATTGTGGGAGCTTTATGAAATTGTAAAGGAAATGACATGAAAAATAAATGCATTGTCAAAAAAACGTTATTTTCCAAATTTTTATTCGAGAATCCAGTGCCATTAAATATGCAGCGTAGATCTGCCTCTGTTGAAAAAGTGGTCGGTATTTTTACAAAACGCATCTGGCAACCCTAGTCTGCATCTTGTTTAAAACTGAAAAGTTCTCGTTTTCCGAAATGTTGCAAAGATAATTTCATCTGCAACCATTCGCAATAAGGTTGTACCACGATTGAATAAGCATGTTTAGCAAGGTGACGTCTTCGAATGAAATTTCATGAAAATTTCCCCCCCAAAGTGAAAAGCTTGTTGCACCCTTGTCTCAGCCTAATATTTAATCAGTACATTTCTACTGCACTGGTCCTGCAAAGGAATGAAGATGAAGTCACATGCAACACTGCAGCAATAAACAGCACAGAAGTGATAATAAGAAAATGAGGTTAGCAAAATTTGTTAGTTGTCAGAGATGGACGGAGTCTCATTTTTTTAACTCTGCGTCTGCTCCGAATCCAAAAAGTTTAGCTCCGCATCTGCTCCTCCTCTGCAAATCATACAAATATGCAACTCCGACTCTGCCTTGATCCACAAAATTACAAATTCTATTGTAACATATGGGCATGTCGCTGGAAAGTTCTGCTCAATGGTTAAGGCAATGCTTACTGTGCCTCATCAAGGCAAAATAGTACAAGTTATTTTTGCTTTGGATGAACATGATTGGTTGAAGTGGTCACATGACAACTTCAGAATGCATGGCCTACTTAGTTCACCATGACATCTGCAATGGCTAAGTTCAAGATTAGGCCGTACCAATTTTGGGCGTATGTCTCAGACCTCTACGTAAGTTGGTCAAAAGTTGCAGTTGGACTCATCATTCACAGAAATGACAAAAAAAGTTGAATCAATTGTTGCTTGACGCCTCCTCTATGAGCGTTTCCATGGAAACAACCTAGCAAATTGAAAAATGCAAGATCTCAACAACTGAAAGAGCTAGAACAAATTTTTTTTTTAATGAACCAGAACTTACATGTTCCTACATGCATTTAATACATTTGACTTGCTTATTTTATATATTTTTTGATAAATTTGAGATTTCTTGATTTTTTGATGATTTTAGGCCTAAGATTTTGATTTTTGATGCTTACTGGTACTTCTATGAAACCTAAGTAGAGAATTTAGAAAAAAAATCTTGTTCAACATTGTAATCCACAGTGCAATGATCAGCCAGAAGCTTAATGAGTGCATTTTGCAGCACACTATCATAAAGTTTCTTTGTTATAAATCAACAAAAGATATCCTGTAGAAAATGTTTGCATTAAGCAACGTTACACATAGGAATATCATCACTGAAGCTTAGCTTAGCATTCGGTAGGGGGTAGCGTTAGAGTTAGGCTTAGAGGTTAGCGTTAGGCTTAGAGGTTAGCGTTACAGTTATGGGTTAGTGTTAGCATTAGGCTTAGGGTTTAGCATCAGGGTTAGTGTTAGAGGTTAGCGTTACAGTTATGGGTTAGTGTTACTGTTAGGGGTTAGCATTAGGGGTTAGTGTTAGAGTTTCTCTTTTGTGTTTACTTCATTCCTGCTAAGCCTGTTGCTGCGGCATTTTGGCAGCAAAATAGACACTGCTTATCTATTATGCATCGCATAATGTTTTTCTGTCAAAAGACAACTCTTTTTCATCTGCTTGAAACTAACAACTTCAGTTCAAGTGGAGTAGCCCTACAGTTAATAGCACCGTAAAACTGAGTTTTCATCAGTCCAATCACTGACAGCTAGGCACCTTAATCCTAACAGTAACAGTGTATTGTCAAAAATATATCTGAAATACTATGACTTCAAAAAATAATTGCAATGCATACTGAACCACCACTCGCCTTATATTTCAACATTGGATGAACATTAGATAACTCTACACTGTTAGTATACACAACAATGCTTTAGTCGATGATACAATTCTAAGTGAGACTAAAAAGTGCTAATAATACTGCATTCTAAGTGCTAAGAAATACTGCAACCTGTTAATACCCCTTACTCTTCAACTTCATGGTGACACCATGCATCTGGTTGGGAACAACTTATGTTCATGCATCCATGCAACCCACCCCAATATGCTGGTCTGTGGGTAAATTTCCATTTCTTCACGATCTGTACATATGATATGTTTACAATAAATATTGTTTTCTGCCCGTGCTACTTGTTTTTGTAATGAAATGTTGAATCAAAATGCTTTGCTCTCTGCCTCATAATAACCATTATATTGCTGCTTGCTTCCTTCACCTGTGTGCTTGCCTCACCTACTCACCTGTACACGCCTCAATTCTTCACCAAGACCATTGCTTGCCCACCAGATCATCTGTGTTATTATGTTGATGTCTTCACCCATTGCTTGCCCACCTTCATCTGTGTTATGTTGATGTTTATCGTGTTTATTTTTTGTTTGTTTTTTTTCTATCGGTACTAAAATTTTCACTCGTTTGATTGTTTTGTTTTTGTCACTTACGGCATTTCTTGTTACTAATGCTAGTATGTATACATTCTACCTGCTTGCTACTTTTTTACTGACCCTAATCGAGTAATCCTAACCCTAATTCTAACTGAGACACAATTGGTGGTCGCCAGAAACGTCCTTGTTTTAGTGCTGCATTGCTGTATGATACTATGCATTAACTCTGCCCAGTGCCCAGGCTGCAGAATGCTGGCAATTAACATCCATCAATCACACAACAGCCACGAGCAAACAACGCAGCCTGGGTTTGGTTGTGCGGATATTGAAATTTGACAATCCGGCCCGGATCCGAAAAATTTAGCAGTATCCAAATCCGATCCGGATCCCAAAATAACACAAAAATCATAATCCGGTCCGATCCAAAAATCAGGAACCAGTATCATTCCAGATTCCAGCCACAATAACAACTTTTGACATTGATGTTGAAGTTGCCAGTAGCTTAATAGAATAAACCCATGAAGTTTTTTAAGGTGTTTTAGGGGCCCGATTCGGGTCCCTAGAATTGAAAATCGGGTCCCTAGAATCAAAGAAAATCGGGTCCCTAGAATCATACAAATCGGGTCCCTACAAGTCCATACAGGGTACCTAACAGTTTCCTCAAAAACAAACTGTCATAACCAAACCAGCCCAGCCCCATCCCCTTACATTTTGCACCGAATCCAGCTTGTCCCAGAAAACTCGCACCTTAAATAAAAAGTACACCCTATGAAAAGGCATTCACTGACAATTTGTGAACAGTGTATATGACAAACTAACACAATACAATCGATGAACATTAGAAAGTGCACTTTTAAAATTGCTGCCTTGGTCAGTATAAAAACATTTTTGCATCAAAATATCAAAGGTAATGCCGACCTTAGAACATACATTTATCAAGCACTTTCTGGTCAGACATGATAATAGGCCTACATCTGTATTGTGGCCGGAAGTAGCGCACAGCATCGTGAATTGTTAACTGAGCGATTGTTGCTAAATGATGTTGGGCGAACTAAAGGATTTATGCAATGACATACGCTGTTTACGACGAAACAAGTAATGGTAAATAATATGTGGAAGAGAACTTCTACTGATTGTTTGTTCAAACCGATTAAAAATGCTCGCGATTTAACCGATGATATAATGCAGCAATTTACTAAGGTGGTACTGGAACGCCGCAATAAGCATGCACAACATCAAGCCGCACTTGAATTAGAACTGCCTGGATTGCGCGCCAAGGTGTGTGATCAGAGCGACGAATCGGACAGCGAAGGGCCACTTGAAAATGTGATGTAAATTGTGCTATGGCATCTGACGTTGCAAATATGTTCTTTACAAAGCTTAATGTTGTTTTGTGTTGCAGGAACATAGAAATTATGAAAATTATACAAGAACTGTATATCAGGCCCGTAACCAGGTTTCAAGATTTGGTGGGACACAATACATCTTTATGGGGGCAAGATTTTTGCTTTTACTGTATGTTTAAAACAAATTTTTCTGGACGCAACAAAATTTGGGGGGGCACTGCCCCCAAATGCCCCCCGTAGCTACGGGCCTGCTGTGTATGTGTTATAGGGGTTTGGCTAGATTTCGAACTACGTTTCGCCGTAACGAGTATGAAAAAGACGACGATGTGAAACTAGCTGATCTCAGTCACAATGAAGTTAATGGAGTATTGCTTAATCTGTTGGCCCGCGTAACGGGATCAGTGTTCTTCTGTGCACAACTGCGCATTGATGAACCAAGCAAAGGTCCCCGATACTATATCGCCATTAAACGCAAGCGTGAAGNAATTTGAGTGGAATATATTCACTGAGTTCCGTTCTCCCCACGAACGGTTATATATGTTTGGGAACCCGAACAAACCGTGGGAACTTTGAATATGAGAGTAATTATAACTAATTAGAACTGCCATAGAAAAGGCTGACTGGCATAACTTAAGGTGGCCATAAATTTTTCACCCTATAACCTACCTTAAACCCTAACCATTTACTTAACCGCAAACCCTCACCATCAACACTAAACGTTAATAAACCTTAACCTTTGACACTAGCACTGAACCCTAACCCTAAACGCTAACCTATGACCTTAAACACTAACACAAAACAGCATCAGCATCCTAAATGCTAAACCTATCCCTAGCCCAAAAGGCAAAAGCACTTGTCTGCGAAATATTGTAATAATGATAATAATAATAATGATATTTTATTACGGACTCATGGTCCATATCACAGACACAAGAACACAAAAAGTGGTTAGCTGTACATCAGCGCACATTACAGAAACGGTGTTAGCACATG
>JGI24021J15306_10006456_pt1 | contig 14111 bp, 11 predicted proteins | sample Ectturendosymbi1_FD_15306 | JGI IMG/M metagenome (IMG submission 15306) | reverse complement strand
AAGCAGCGTTGCGAACAGCCACCAAACCCTGGTCCATTCAACAGCACATGCGCTCCTGCTTGGTGCCGCAGTGCTCACACCCGCCTCATTGACCTTGTCATTAACGATACCTTGCGAACTGACTGCATGCTTTCGTCCTACTTTCAGCTACATTCAATTTCTTCTAACAAATCTCGCAAAATACCTGAAGATTTAAAAAGCGTTACTCCGACATCATAAGCGTTGAATAACTTTTGATAAAGTGCTGTTGCAGCAAATAAATCCCAAGCAATCATCTAATTGTACTTAAAGCATAAAACTATTACAGTCTGACCTGCAGCTTGTATCTAAAACATTGTTTTTAAGTGACTCATACCTTGCGGTCACAAAACTCATGCGTGATTTTAGGGGTTAACTTTATAACACTTTGCTTCGCCACTGCTATATTCTATGTGCTTGTGCCATGCAATGACACTAACCTCCTTAAATGAAAGTTCACCAAAAGTGAAAGAATGTTTTAGAAAAACGCTCTTTTTAAAGTGTCAGTAGTTATGCTGAGCTACCTCAGATGAAAACAATCTGAAGCAGATGACTAAACATGATTTACCCTTGCTGAGTATAGAAAAGGAAAAGTTCGCTGATGATTATAAGCTTGATCCTTATATTTTCGCATAGCAAATATCATTTTTCAACTCACTGTTTTTTTAACTTCTTATTATATCTTTTTGCAAAGAAATCAACAATTGAAGCTTTTGGCTCAAGCGTCTTGGTTTCACCTTCCTGTTAGAAATGACTTACTTGTTATCACCTGTGGTTCATCTATTTATTATGATGTCATTCCAGGACTAATTGACTTAAAATATGTTTTTTACCTTAGACAAGATGAGCCACACTCACCGCGGAAAGATTGAGAAGACAAGATCAATGAAGAATCTTGATAAAAGTGGTTGGTAATTCGATAGCTAGTTTACAACTTCAAAGGAATCACTTGGTTTATCTTATTTATTGCTTCAATGACTTTGAAAACCACGAACAATGAAAACACACAAAGCAATGTGCTTTTGATAAGGAACAGCATAACTGAAAATTCATTATTTGCTTCATGCTGGAGTGTGTATTTCGTCGATCGAATGTAGCTGCAATTCAGACTGATCCACAATCGGAATTAAATGATTGTTTTGTTTAGAGAACTCAATCAACCGAGTTTACACCTAATTTTCGTATATTTCCAAAGCGGACGGAACAACATGAAAAAGGCTAAAAAGCGTGAAAGTTAATTTGGAAAATGAATAAATCATTTGCTGCCGTAGCAATAGGTGGAAAGGTTTATCAAAAACACTGCACTGACTATATTTGCGTCGTCTTTATTTTTTTTGCAAAGAGATGGCTCAAGTTATAGAATTTCGTCGAAAAACGCTTATGATTTGTATGCAGCTTAGTAGAGTACGTCGTTCAATTCCGTGCTGGTGGTAGTTTGATTCCGAGTCGGATTATGAAAGGTTACAAATTTCGCAGCTCCGCACTTTGTCGCGAAGCGTCACGCCGTGAAGCCTTTGCAAAAATCCTTGCCGCTTGTACTTGAGATAGCACTCTTTCAGTCATATTCCAATAATCATGACCATTGGTAAGGATAGGAACAAAGACCGATCTAAAAACTGAAAGCTTTTCGCTTTTTAAAAGTTCCCGTTTTGTGACCACAGAGCGATAAAGCTCACGGAGAAAGGCATTTTCTTTACCGATCCGTGTATGACTCTCCTTGTTCCGCCTTCCGTCGCTCGTGAATACCGCCTCAAGATTACTTGAACGTCTTGACCTGTTTACATTTCATGATAGTGGCTGTCCCAAATTATACCGCTGGACAGATCGGTCGCGACTTTTAAACAACAGTGTTTGCGATATCGTAGAGTACCACAGGAAGGCGTTGTTATGGGCACATTTGTGTAGGACAGGCTTTACACTGCGTCTAATGCAAGCGACAGTTGATTCAATGTTGTTCATGTGGCAGTTACTACACNAGAANAGGAGAGTNTGTGTATTACGCTACAACACTTCTTAACGGGACACGGTGAACGATGGTTTTGGTCNTTTCAACCACAACCCTCCATATTCCATTTTCAGCTTCCTATTTTTTAGATTTATATTTTATGTCTTGCTAAACAAAGAAAATGGTTATTCCAGACGGTAAACCATGAGATGATACATATCAACAAGATTTTAAACAACAAAAGAAACAGAACTTTGAAAAGACGCGAAACAAGCGATAAAAAAACAAAGGCATATTTCCATGCATCAAAAACTATTCTTACTTGCCATCTGAAAAAACGTGTCCAAGTTTGGGTCCAACCAAAGAAAGATCTTAGATGCATTTAATAATTAATAAAATATTTTTGGACATTTTTGGCTCATACTTTTGAAAAATTATTTTCAGTGATACCAGTGTGCCAAACGTATAAAGCACTATTACCAATGAAAGCCACATTAAAATCTAAATGAAAGTCACCTGCACTCTCCTTTGATACATTTGTTGCAGTTGACTGCATCGCCTTGAACTACCGAGGCAAGCACAAGCAAGAGATGGCAATTCGGGGCATTAACTAAACAGGAAAGCAGCCAGCAGCAATAGAGCTCCCTCGACGAGTTCACTCTGCTACTTCTAGGTTGCACTATCTTTATATAGGGATAAGTGAACTACGATAATTTGCTTGTGGTGATTATCACAGTGACTAGTAACTTATGGGCACCGTCTAGCGGTGACATTTATTTACATGTGGCGCCATCTACCTGCCGCCACACATGACTGGGTCATACATTTGATCTTTGTCTCTCATACTGCACCATCTAACCTGACAAAAAAAGGAAGTAGGAATAAATCTATAGGAACAAAACCATGACAGATAGAACCGTAATTAATTGTAAAAGCATTGTCCTTATGAAAATATAACAAATTCTTTCCGTGACCGTTATAATACTTGCACGTGAGTTCCACCAAGCCGCAAAGGCTCTACAAACTCCCAGCACTTGATCAAAAAGTGTGCGTTATGACAACAAAACGTCAATTCCGAATATTCGTGCCAGTTCTCTTCTGATTTAAAAATTTTTTAATACTTAAAGCTGCTGATTTTGTCTGAATGCATATTGCAAACAGATGACTTGGAATTAATGATTTTTAAGCCTATGTCTCAAACTATATTGTACATAAACGAAAGTTTTGCAGATTTTGTGGATGCGAAGTCGTTTGTGGTGGATCAACGTGGGAAAGAACTTCATTTTAGGAGATGTACAGTTTCTATACCCGAAAGTGCTTTGCAAGAAGAAGTTACCGTTACTTTGAGTTACAACTACAACAGGAGCGATGAAACAGTACGTAGTAACACTTGGCAAAGTTTTGAGCAGCAGGCTGTTTAAAGCTCTGGAAAAGTTTGTCCTTCAGTGGTGTTGGTGGTTCTCAACTGTTTTGANTTTGCGACGCGTTGAAAAAAGTTTAAGAAAATAATTCTTATCCAAGAAAAAATTGAGTTGAAANAAAATTATTTAAGAAAATAGATTAAGAAAATACATTTCTTACACGGCGTACATAATAAAAGCTGAAGAAGTTGCTTTAGAAACTTCATTTTGCACATATTTTCAGTGTAATGGCTGTGCCTATTTTTCTGAACAAATAAGATAGAACCACAGATTTAGCGTTGATTGTTTTTCGGTGTTTGCTGAGTTTGCTTGGAACAAGTGGCTCAGTAGACAAGGGTGCGTTGCAAATAATGCAGAAAGGCGGTCGGTGATTGTAAGGTCCAGAAGGAATTTATAAAACATACTCCTGCAATCTTCGTAATGTTTATGCACCCTTGCTTGCATGTTTTTTGACAGCATTAGCTGTATCTTTTAGTTTTGGCATACCATACTTATCAGCATCTTTTTCCCACGGTTAGCTTTTTTTCACTATTTTAGTGTATTTACCTTAGCCCTGGGTAACGTCTACATTGTGCTCTTGCACCGTGTTTGAGATTTAACATGGGTAACATTCAAAACTCACCAGTAACTGTCGAACTCCCGGTTAAATACAAGTCGGAATAACGGCCGACAGACGACAGGATAAATGATACGGTCTGGTGCGGTTTTAAATAGTTACAGAACCGCGTGCAAATGGTTAACACCACGCTAAAACTGGCAATAAAATCAAATCGAGTCGAGACTACTTAATGAAACCGTTAAAGCAAAGTAACGTAAGGCAATCATCGCAAGCGTAGCATGCGGGATTGCCCAATCATAGCAACACCTTCTATAAGTAACGCAGGAATTTGCGATGTAACATCCTGATTTAAATGAAAATTTTTAATAACTAATCAAGTCTGCGAGTCTAATCATATTGATCAGACTAATAAATTTTTGTGTCACTCACAGGCGTAACCAAGGGAGCCATGTCCTCCCAAATTTCTAGCATCTTTTGTAATTTTGTGCTTTGAGAGGCGGTGTCCCAAACAAAATACTGTTGCTCGCCTACAGTCAAAAGAAGTGGTCTCCCCAAAAGTTTGGGCTGGCTACGCCACTAGTGTCACCCTCTTTCCTTCTCTTTCTCTCGACTGCTGAGGGTACAAACCAACGTAATGGATTTCTATGAAGCACTTAAAATGCGTTGTGACATAGAAATGGCGAAGCATAGTCAGATCACACAAACCAAGCAGGTAAGTGCGACTACTATAGTTTATGTTTCAATTGCAGTGGTGGGATAGTTGCGTTTGTTCTAGATCAGGGGTCACCAACCTGTCTCTGACCACGTACCGCTTCAGCATTTTGACAGATGAGCATGTGCCCCTAAAATTTCTTATGACAAAAAGGCTTAGAAAAATAATAATCCACTGAATTTTCAATAAAGCTTTTAGGTTTTTAGAACTAGGATAATGATGTTTGAAAATAATATTCACTGATATATGTACAAATATTTGGAAATAAATAATGTATAACTGTATTTTCCCTTAAATTGTTAACCTTAAATGCACCTCTTTTGCCAGGCAACTGTACCCCTGGGACGTGTACCCCGGGTTGGGAACCCCTGTTCTAGATATTTTCCACATTGAAAAACACCAATAATTGCAATTATTTCAAAACAATTTCGCACCTGGAATCTCTCGCGGCACACAGATTGATAACCATTGTTTTAAACCAGTGGTGTAGGAGCCGGGTGTGCAGGGGTTGCAAACGCACCCCAAAGTTTTGATTTGTCGGAAATTCGGGCAAAATCCCTGAAAATTCGGGCACAGATGTTTCGACAACTTTGTTTCCTATTTGTGTGATCAATGAGTTTGACTGAATAAAGTGAATAAAAAAGTCTGACTTTGACTCCTGTGACTATTTTTCTCCCAAAAAGAAAAAGCTTTTATGACCTCATGAAAAAGGTCTTCGTGTTTTTAGAGTTCGTAAGTGTTGGTAATGAGTATTCAAACTACAGAAAGTTTCTAGGAAAAGTTTGCCACACAATTTTTTCGGGCGAGTTTGGGGAAATTCGTGCAAACTATTTTTCCCACCCCCAAAAATGTGCATGCTCCTACACCTATGTTTCAAACCGAGCACATTATCAAATGTTCTTGGGCATTTAGATTCCTCTGCCGAAACTCTGTGGAAAGGAAATAGAGAGCAACTAATGTTTCCACTGACCGTAGAATTTTTCAATTTTTCAAACAGATTAAACTAAACCGTTGGCAAAATACTATGTGTAACATTTTGGAATTGCAAGCATTCTTTTCCTGAATAGGTACATGTCTATTTGACTACGTTAATAATCTTGTGACCTTCGTCGCTAGATTTGATAAAACAATATAAATGGCGCTGCCCAATATTTCGGCCATCAACCATGGTAGAATTTTATGAAACTAATGAGAGATGCCTCACGAGAAAACTCGTTTAACCCTTTTTTTCGATGTCCCAGTGCGTTAACGTTAATTTTCATGAAATTGCCTAATGTTTGTGCTAATAAACTCAACTCTACCAACGTCGTTATCTATCAGTGAAGTTAAGTCTGTTTTCCTGTGTTATACATTATTTTTGCTTATGATACTTTTGCTTCTGATATGATACTTTGCAGTTTTGCTTGTAAGTAATTTGTTGCTTACATGTTAATGAGAAGTTGCCAGCGTAATGAAAGCAATATAGTGTTTGAATGTGGACCGCGTAAAGTCAACTTATCTCCAGCATGTAGGTCATTTTACTGTTACGGTTTAAAAATGTTTGGGCGTCAAAAATTGAAAAGACTTTTGCTAAAATTCTGTGAAACAAGCTTTTTAGGAGACCATGAAAACTCGAGTTATAATGTTATTAATTGTTTTTGTACTTTCAGGAAATCGTAACCCCTGTACTGACTTGCGAGCCTCACAGTTGGGTCTTTTCCAAAGACGTCCAAGTCAGCTTGCCAACTTGCTTTATTACCAGCCGAACATCTCCGGTAAAAGCTGAGGTAAGCTTGTCCGAAGCGTGACACCACATACAAGGTTTAGTTACTATTTGTTCTGCAAAGAAATAATCTTGTTCTGATTTAACGTATTTATTCACAAGGAGAGGTGTTGATAAATCAAATTGGTTGCCTGATAGCTGCGCAGGTAAAGTATTTTTAGCTGAATACAGTGTAGTAGGCATCCCAGTACAAGATTTTATTTACCGCTCGAAATGTGCCAAGGAGCACCAGTAGCGTCTGTTTTTTTGTTGGAATAACTATGCAGAGAATTCGGCTGTACTTATATTTAGCCAGCTATGTCCAACCCGCAGCCCAGTCAAAGGTTGTGTGCTGCCCAGTTTAGGTTTTCGCTGTAGCAAAAGTATCCTACATACTGACAACCTGCCCTTATTTTGATAATGTTGAATTTGACATTTTTGATGCAGGGGTCCTCAGTGCCACTTTATCACGTTTGTTGCCATTGTAGTTAGGAATCGAACGCTTTCAGTACATTATCTAAGATTCTAAGCCTTTCAATGTGCGGCCCTCATTAATATGTCATTAATTGTGCGGCCCTGGTTAAGATAGTGACATACCTTTTGGCTCAGTAAGCCATTTGGGTTGTACATAGCTGCATTTAGCAGAGCGGATGAGTCCCGCCTTAATACTTTGCAGTACAGCTGTCAGAAAAGCAGTGACCAAGCAGTGTGCAGAACCTTCGGTATCGGGGCATTACTAATTTCTTCAGATACATACCTTTTAAAGAAGGGCATCGGTAATCGTATCACTATTGAAGTAATGCAGAAGTCATAGAAATACCTTCACTACACAAAAATAAAGAAACATAAACCAGTTGCAGAACTGGTTGAACTAAAGGTTGGCGTGATGTGTTTTTTGACCTAACAACAACTCGAAAACTAGGTCTTATCAAAGACTCGTCAAAAATATTATGTTGACACGAGAAAATTCTGTGATATTACCCGCTGAGTACATGCACGCAATCACTCGTTTAAGACTAAAACGATATTGTAGGTTACGGATTAGAGCTTAGATTTTTTAAAAACTGTGTTCGGTGAGGCGTTACTTCTAATTCAGTAAATTTTCTTTTAATTCGATATTTTGATTTGTCATGATAAATTTTAAATTAATTTAACATACTTATTCATTTGTACGTTAAAACTAATGTTTTTAATAAAAAATTTGCAGTATCCAATTCCTTAATTAACTTATGAGATTCAATGGTACACAAAAGTAAAAGCAGTATTGCTTGAACTTGGACCGTTAAACCGCAACAAACTTTAAAAGGCACAGTTTGTGTGCTGAGCATTATTCGTTTGATTTCAGGTTCTTCGGAGCGTCGATGGAAATGAGTGGGAAGTGATACATACGTTTGAATACTCTAATTCTGGTTATTTCAAGTTTGCCATTCAAAGCTTTTCGCTGTAAAAATGTTTTTGAATTCGAATGATTGTGTTTGTTCACGTATAGCTTTAGGTCGGAGTGTTCAAAATATTAACACTCATACAATAACACGATTCTCAAACCAATTTTGTAAACAAATCTGCTATTAAACTGACATAAAAGAAAACGATAAAGCTTTTCTTTACCATCATTCATTTGTGACTTAAAAAACACTAAAACGTTTTTTACCATCATCCCGTTTGCGACATTAACAAGCACTTTTTGAATGAATTGTGATCAGAAATTTCTGATAGCTATTTTTATCAGCTCTGATTTCCACTGCCTCACCTCTTTTTGAAAATATCTGCTCCCTGTATGAATTATTGTGACACCCCCAGATATATGCTTACATGCAAAGTTTCAAAAAAAGTATTAATTTTTAGAGGTTGCTACCAGGCATTGAAGTTTTTATAAATTCAACTTATAACAACTTATGTGTTGGTTGCATCACGGAGGCTGCCATCTTGAAATATGGAGAAACCACAACAGTCTCCTAGATGCTAGCTTGCTACATTGGGAAATGAGTCAACTATACTTAACTAGAGTATTAGCACATTGGCTCATGATTCAAATTTCTCTGGTCAAACTGAAAATGTTACACGGGTGCAACTTTACCTGGAAAGTGTAAAAATATGTTTTTAAAATGAGCAGGGCAAAGAGAAGTAACAAACCTGTTAAAAAGGAGCTGGTTTTAGTAAGATGTTGGACAACCCGTTTGACATAGCTCATAAAACTGCCATGCCTCTTATTAAGACTGAAAAAGATTGTCACTTTTTGACAGTTCAGAGAAAAAGAAGGCTTGGAAAAATGGGGTCCATTGATCAGCAGTTAGTAATACTGTAAAGGGAAAAGAACCGCCAAATGATCTATTAAATCCAGCTTATGCATCTAACGTTAGAAAAGAAACAACAGTTTGTTACTGTAATCCCTGAGCACTGTGATAGTTCAAGTGCACCATCTTTTTCTTCTGATCACAACTGATGAATATCTTCCTCCAAGAACCTACAAAAGAACTGTAGGTTACTGTTCTTGTGTAAAAGCCTGCACATATGATGACTGTTGGTTTGGCAACAACATTTGACCATAAGACCAGTGACAGAGATCAGGGTTCCCACAAGTTTTTAAAAATCATTTTCCATACTTTTTCAATACCTTTTCAATACTAAATTTGAGAAGTTCATTAACATTACTTCTCTTCGTTTTTGAAATTCTTAATCATCAAACTCAATTTTACTCATTGCAAAACACTGCATAAATAATGAAGTGCTTTGCCTTCAGAAAAATTCTGCTCAAACACTTCAGATCTCGTTTCTATTTATAATTTCCATACTTTTTCAATACCTAATGTACATTTTGACCAAATTCCATACTTTTTCAAGGTCTTGAAAACCAATTTTGAAATTCAATACTTTTTCAATACTTTCAATACCACGTGGGAACCCTGAGAGATGCAACTTACATGCTTGCTGAAAGCTTTAAATCTGTAGGTCATAATACAGTAGTGCTGAGCAGACAAATTGTCTGTAAGAAGAGCATGGAGTTTAGAAAGAAATTTGCTACGGATTGAAAACATGCTTTTGAGGCTGATGTTTCACTTACAATTCCTCGGAATGGTAAAATGATGTGTGATATTTTTGGCAATGATGTGGTTAATAGGCTTCCTATTATTGCATCAGGATTTGGTGTAGACCAATTGCTTGAAGTGCCTAAGCTTCTAAGTAGCACTGGAGAAAGCATTCTGCAGCAGTTATAATGCCTTCAATAATGGAGAGTAATGGAAAATGTGAAGTGTATGTGCTTTGATACAATCAGCAACAATACTGCCTTATAAAAAGGATGCTGGACTTTATTTGAGCAGAAGCTTGATTGATCTCTGCTTCACTTTGCATTTAGACATCATACTCGTATATGAGAGATACTTCTGCCAATTGTTGTTAGCAATTGTTTTGGATCTTCGCCTGGGCCAATACACCTCTTTTAAGAGATTTCAAGCAAACTGGAACTAAATCAACCAAAACGATTTTGATGTTGAATTAGGTTAATGACACACAACGTTTAATTTGAACTTCTCGAAACTGACTCCTGCTTTCTGCAAAAAGATCCAGAGCAGTGGACAAAGGAGAGAGCTTTGATAGTTTTTGGAAATTGTCCTAAATGTAAGGGCTACAAACGATACTGGTAATAAATTTATTACTCTCATTCAAGAGTACAACAACTTGCACACCAAGGATGAGGACATGAAGCGATGTTTGTTGCAGTTTGTGCCAGAACACAGGAAAAAGTTTCCAACTTCCAAGAAGAAAGCAGTGCTTTCTTGAAGCTCTATCACAACTGTGCCAACAACAACTGAAACTTAATAGGCCTATGTGCTGTATTTTTTTCAAAAATTGGCAGTGGTATGCAACTACTATGCTTTGAGTACGTATGACATTTAGTGTACATGTATAGAGATTTTCTGTCTTACCGATATTTCATTCGCATGTTGTTGATTCTTTTTCAAGTACTGTATAACCATATTGTCAAAATGTGCTTATTACCCCTGATTTATATTGGTGGGCCTACAGTACTATACCAAACCACAGTGATTTTGGACAAGTTAATAAAAGTTGTAAACTTCAAAATGTGGTAGCAACCTCTAAAACTGCTTCAAAAAGCTTAAAATTTCGCAGGAAGACTTTTTAATGAGGGAGCACACTTTTTCAACCAGGGAAAGCAAATTCGAAAAAACATTTTTTCCCTATATTTTTGGACCACCCTATTATATATGCCTTTTTTACCTTCCCAATAACCNTGACAAATACGGAGTTTTTTAAAAGTATTTTACTGTAAACATCCGGAACAAGAATCCACACAAAATGTCGCANATGGTTGGTTTGCCTTTGGATGTGAGTTATGGTTGCATGTTACGATAGCTGATTTGATTTAAGTTTCCAAAGGTAAAACTTGTTTGTCTGCCATTCTTAGGGCTCTTTACTCAGTGTATTTTTTCCCTGTTACTTTCTAGCATTTGCCCTCGTAGGAAGACTTCATCGCGTTATATTCTTGCCACCATAATTTACGCGCGCAACCTGTTTTCTGCCATTGATGGCACGGTGCTGCACAGCATAACGTGAGCTTGCTTTCACGCAGCAATGCATGTTGCAAAGCAAGATGCTTCGGCACAATCACTTTGGTTTTGATCTTCACAGCCTAAACAGATCGAGCTCTTGACCAGGTATTGACCAAAGTCAAACCTTTAAAAAACCCTGTGTGCATCGATCTGTTTATTTCGCACTACCAACAATTAGAAAACACACATTTTTTGTCATGTTGGATATGGAAAAAGTCTTTCATGTGTGACCGAATACGATTATAAAAATCCACTACTCGCAAACAAGTGTTACTTACAAAGAAACATCATAAAGTGTCCAAATGATAGAAGTCACGTGTTCGAAATGTTTGCAGCTTATACTCTTCGATTTGGAGTTTGTGTCAGAAGTGACATGCAACGTCTTTATAATTCTGTCCTTTGAATTGGAAAATCTTAAATGCACTTTATCAGGAAAAGATTATTTGAACTTCACTCTTATTTTTCTTTACAAGGGATTATTGTTTCTTTGTAAAAGTTCTTTTTCCTTTTCTTTACTTTTAAAACTTTTTGTTAAAATGCTATCACATTCTTACGCTTTTTTCATGCATGATCGTCTAAGGCAGTGGTCTGAAAACTTTTTGTCAGAGTGCTGCATAATCTGCTACACAACAGTTCGAGGGCCGGATATCTTACGTAATGTCGTCGTTTCGGGAAATGTTGCATTTTACCAAATCAATAAATTTTCCGTAGATATATGTTTTTTCGTTATTGACAAAATAGCGTCGCGGGGCGGATTTGGGCCAAGGGCCGTTGTTTGGAGGCCCTGGTCAAAGGCCAAATTTAATTGAAGTTGATTGAGTGTTGCACAGGGCTCTCATTTGTTTTTCGCTTCTGTAAAAATACGCTCCTGCTTCAAGTTTACCTTCCGTTGCAATTGATTTGCATAGCGAGGAGATCACCACGACACTAAATGTTTTGCATCTGAAAAGCATTTGATTCACTACAGTGTAGTTTGGCTGGAANTTCATAAACTACAACTTTGAAGGTTGACAACTATAACCGTATACAAGCAAATGTGTGACATGTAGAAAGTGGAGTTTTGAAAATTTTGGTTGACTGTTAACATTATCTGCAGACATTTTTCTTAAACCGATTTATGCCAATAAATTGATATTTCACTGTAATCACTCGGTGCATATTCTATACGTGTCGTTTTATAAACGTGAATTCGCTCATTCAGAAAAAGTATCTGAGCTAGGAAAAACTTTGTCACGATTTTTCTATTAAAAAAGTATTTTTTCGATATGAAAACTCTGATTTGTTTTGTAAATTTTGTACAATTTTAAACTTTTCATTTCAACATAACGAAAACTAACCGGTTTAGAAAAAATACGTTTAGCGTTTAAAAACATACCAGGCGTGTTCTCAAATAACTTTCCCAACAAAGATTTACAGTTTTGAAATGAAACACTTGAATAGTGCATGGAAAACATGCATCGCTGCTGTTTGACATCCTGACTTTTACAAGGTATGCCGCAAGATTAACAAACCATTCACCAAGAACATTGTCTCTGGAGAAGCTTGTAGTTTGCTGCATTCCTCACCCATATTCAAAGGATCCAGAAAAACTTGTGATGGTCATCTATTTGCTTGATTCCTGCTTGGAACACAAGCCTAGAAACTGCACTGACTTTTTTGAAACAACTATTGTACTCAGGTTAGCTTATTGCTTCATTCTGTTGATAAAACCAGCAAAAAAATGAAAAGTTCAGAAAATCTTGGGTATTAGTAAAGCACCAGACCGTGAAATTGTAGCTACGGTCAAATCAACAAGAGTGGCAGCGTTAAATTTGATGAATATTATAGCATTTAATAATTGTTTTTGCATGCAGAGTGTTATTTAATTCACCGAAATAGTTATTATTACTGTTATTATTATTATTATATCAATATTACTATTCCTATGATCAACGAGAAGCTTCGATTTCATGCTTTAAATGTGGATTCGTTTTTTGCGGATTGTCTTGTTTGCAATCCGGTCGAACTTTCGGGTCCCCGGTAGATTAAGTCACTTCTACGTAAGATTTCTTGACAAGACTTTTATCTCTGTGAATTTCTGAAAGCTGGTCCAAACTTATGGTTTGAACCAATACGTTGTTGCTTTCCAACTTTTTGTTGTTCATTTACTTGGCTTCAGAAAACCCAATATGTAGGAGATCCAATTTAGTTCGTCTTGATCACAAAACATTGATTTTTAATCGAAGTTCGAGAAAATATTTTATTCCGTTTGGAACTTGCATGCAAGTCCGTAGAATGACAACGTCATCAAAACGTTGTAATTAGGAAGGTTTCCAAAGCCGGCATCAGCTGTCCATGTGCTTCTGCTTCCAACTTTCATTTGATATGCAATCATTAAAGATCACAGTTGTTCGAACATTCTACAGATTTTGTGTTTCTGAAACAAATTTTAGGATTTTTTATGAACTTCTGCAGGTGTTGGGCGCTTAAATTTATTTGATCAATTTCGCTTCTATTGTATAAACGTTTACCAACGTTTGAAAAACCTGCTGCTTTCTTGTGACCTTGCTTCGAGTTTTCCATGCAATGTAATGACATTAGATTGCTAAAAATTGGACATTGTGCTTATGGTATACACACAGTATTTTAGATTTAAATCCTATGCTATGTGACCAGTTATTATCGTAGTCTTCGCCATCAGCAGGAAGTTTTATGATTAGGTATTATCGTGATGATCAATATCATAGATTCAAAAATCCTTCGAATCCAGTTAAGTTACGCCACTGTTCAAAAATTGCTAATTGTCTTGTTGAGGCTTGTACATTCTGAAACCGCGTTTCACAGACCAAAACAAAAAAAAGTTGGATTCCACCTTTCCCACCCGCACGCAAAAATTAGGTCGGAGGAGAAAGAAGTAAAAAATGCTCGTTTGTCGCGTCGACATCAAGTGCACTTTCTTTTGGAGCGAAGCAACGGAAACATGCTTTACCAAGAATTTACTTTGGGAATAATTCGCGGAGACAAGTATCAGAGGAATGTATTAAGTCTTTACGATTGCGCTAGAAGTAAGTGAGCTCTTGATACGTTTTAATAATTTGCACTAAAATCTGTGAATTACAAGAATTAAAGAAGCACGCATTTTTGAGTCCTGAAAATTTTTTTGGC
>JGI24021J15306_10006455_pt1 | contig 14112 bp, 8 predicted proteins | sample Ectturendosymbi1_FD_15306 | JGI IMG/M metagenome (IMG submission 15306) | reverse complement strand
CAGCCTTTTCAAACAGCACCTTGCCCGCTCAAGCGTCACGCATAAAACCATACCGGCAGCCTAGCGATTGAGCCAAGTACGAATATATCGTAGACCGAGCTAATGTACTGAAAGCGTTCGGATCGTAACCGCAATGGTAACATACGTGATAAAGTGGCACGGAGGACCACTTGCATCACAAATGTCAAATTCAGGATTATCAGAATAAGGACAGATTGTCAGTAGGTAGGATAATTTTACTATAGCGAAACACCTGAGCTGGGCCGCATGCGGCCAGCGGGCCGCGGGTTGGACATAGCTGACCTAGCCTATCTCATCACTTACAGTACGATTCACCTTACACTTCATAGCACAGTACTCCAGCCAAAATTATGAGCACTAGTCAAAATACGACTTTGAGTTTAGCGTGTTTTTGTACACTTGCCTTCGTCGTGCTCCGTTGTAGCTTAAAGATACTTTTCTCAAACACAATTTGCTGTTGTCAAAACTTTTACAAAATCGGTTGCTTTCTTTTTATCAGTTCTTGCTCTGATAAACCCTACCAAAACTTAGCGTGCTTATTTCAAAAGTGTCGTTTCAAAATGTATTCCTGAGCACAACAAGTGTTTCATAACCAAGCAGATCAGTGATAATATCTCGAGACTTGCCTTTAATGCCCATTTTAGAGAAACTCAATTTATTTCTTTAAAAACGCAGCACTCGGCCTCAAAGTCCTTGTCTAGAGACTTGCAATATTTTTTTAAGCATTGCATTTTGCCGGCGACACCATTTTAAACTTTACTTGTGTGTAAAGCTCAAGTGACTCAAGCTCTTCAGTGTTATGTTGGCAAAAAAGTTGGAAAACTTGAATGGAAATTCATTCAATGTTAAGATCGATAGTGCTGACGATTTTTATTAACCATGCTTAGAAAGCTGGAAAGAAGTATACTAGAACCCAGCGTCGGGCCTGGTTGCGCAAGTATAGAGCTTTCATGCTAAATCCTTTCATTTCTGAGGCACTATTTATTTCTGAATCTCTAGTAATGGAGGCAGGAATCATTTTCGATTACCTCCCGCTAAATTTTCAAATCTCGACTTTTTGGCGAAATCTCGGTCTCAAAGTTTGAACCAACTCTTGGTCTCTGATCTTAAGGTGTCGACTACATTGGATCAAACGTAAAGCTTTCACTGCATCATCAAAGAAGAATAACTTTCATTCCCTTATTTATCAAATTTTGTTTTCTTAAAAAACTCACTTATTCTAAGACAGAATATATCAGAGTTGGTGTCTTTGATAAAATGCATTCGTCAAAAGGTTAATCTGTCACTTTTCGATTACTTCGAAAAAATCGCGGTGGGTAATTTTTGTCATGTAACAAAAGCTATGCAAACAAAAGTTTGCAGGTCGGCTTCCGAAATAAACACAGCACGCATTGAGTAAGACGTAAAAGTGGCGTCTCGTATATAGCGCGTTTTAACTTTAATAGTTACCAAAATTCAATGAGACAGTAAAATCCCGTCTATAAATGACCAGCCGCCAAAGACCCAAGTTTGATATAGCCTATTCTGTCTGCAAATAAGTATGTAACTCGTAGTTTGTCCACCTCTTATCTGGGTGGTCGCAGGACCTGAGGTTCTTACGATCGTTTTTCAAGTCCTATTATGTCTTTGCACCTTTTAATGCATTTCCACCACGAAAAAAATTGGCCTGATTTAATCAGGGCTTGTAATTTTGCTCACATGCGTGTTTCAGTAAAACAGTCTTGCATTATTAATCAGCCACACAAAAGAAGCATGAGTCTCATCAACTTGAACTCGCAGCCAAATGCATAGCATTGAACAAATAACAGCATGCACTTTAGTGCTGAATTTTTGAAGGTGTTCAGATCTTGAGAAATTTGATTTTCCAATACTGGTAAGGTATCACAACGTTTAATGAAAATTGGCAACAAACTTCCAAGCTTCACCAACTTTACCGGTATAAGTTTCAAAAGTTGAAATAGATGTTCAGTGGCGATTCTAAGGGGGATCTGGGTGGGCCATGGCCCCCCAGATGTTTTCTTGGCCCCCTTCTTGGCCCCCCAGTCTTTTTCTTAATTTCCCGTTCAAGTTCGTTTGGTTGACATATACAGCAGATAACTTTTGGCTAGAAATATTTTTTAAACGATAATTTAGTACCCCTCTAGCCTGCATTCAATATTTTCCCAATGCATGATAAGCTGTGTCGTTGTTTTTGACGGTCGGGAAACTAGAGTTGCTTATAACGACACACACCAGTAGTTGCTAAGATTCTGCGTGAAATTTAGGCAGACCCCGGTGGTGTTGCTGAAAAATTCGTTTCGAAAATATGACACAGTCGCAGAAATGGGAAGATTGATCTTCAGTGCATTTCAGTGTGAGATGGANCTGGGTTATATTACTTTCAGCAGATTGTTGCTTGTCCCAGTAGCAAAAGATTTGCGAAAGCATAAAAATATGGTTTAAGTTAATTTAATTTATCCTGGCTGCAGTATTGCGTTATCCTGCCTTGTGTAGCCTATATGACTTCGAAAGATCGTACGTAAGTGATGTTACATTCATAAAGCGATTGTAGTTCGACGCTGATGTCATTTTTATAAGTGGCGAACCGGTCATTTACTTCGGAAGCCGTAGAGCAATTTTTACCTTTGGGAATAAGAATGTTTGCAGCCGCAGGGTTGTCAGACACCTTTTGCGAAAAAAGCCAAACCAATTCTAAAAAATTACAAACTGGGCGAAAAAAGCCAAATTGTTAAACAACATGAAATTTAAAATTCTTTATCAATTGTAGGAGATTTTAGAAGAATAAAGTTGTAGCATTCTTTATCTTCCACAATTTCCACTCGAACCTTTGGCATTATGGGTTGCCAGATATGCGACAACTTTATTCTTCTATGGGTTGCTAGATAACGTTTGACAAAATACACCAAGCCCTGTCTAAAAAATCCTAACAACACTTTTCAGCAAGATATTTAAAAAGCGAAGACACCAGTCTGATAGCATGTGCCAACTGCCTCCAAAAAAAGCCAAATACTGTATTGAGAAAAAAACAAACAATTTTTTTGACGCCAACTATCTATAAAAAAATCGAATTTGTGACATTTGGCATTAAAAAAGCAAATCTGGCAAGCCTGGGAGCCGAGGCGGCCTACACTCTTTTTCATTTGCTGACCTGTGAGTGACGATAACGATTCTAGCGCTCCTGAAGTAAAAATCCCGCCTTGCCAACACACGTGGTTTTGGATGGTGTGGTCTGTCGAATTTTGCATGCGCTGATCAACTGGGTCCAGAAAGACTCTAATATTGCTGTATTGATTCGGGACACTGTGTTGGTTGGTGCTCAACCCACCTCTGCGAGCTTTGTAGACTACTTGGTTTACAGCGGATTACCATTGCTCTGTTGCGAAACTTTGAGATCGTACGTGTGAACTGTTGTAGTCGTAACGATTGTGTCTTTCTGCCGTTTGAAAACATCGTTTTAATTTCTGTAACGTGTGTGTACAAACTAGCATGTGTTAGGCAGCGGTGTGTGAACCAAAGGGGTTACTTAAAGTTGCTCTCAACAGACATGATTTCTCAGGATTGGTTCAGTATTTGCCCGTAGACAGATCCGTTGCCCATCTGCGGGTTCGTAAGAAAGTGCGGAATCAGTGTGGCAATCTGGAATTTCCGCCCGGCCATGGCCAGTAACGAGAAATCGCTACGAGTGGTTCGTGACTACGGTTTTAACTCTACCCACACATGTCCTGCAACCTCATATAATTTTGTAAGGATTTTCTAATGATCCAGAAGCAATTATTTCGCGTATTTCAGCTCATTGCCCCGGAGGTCAAACAATTCTATCAGGAAATCACTTGAAAGAATTCGCAAATCATTTTCAATTAGTAAAAATGATTTAAAACATGAAATTAACTTTGGAAAAGAATTTGCTTCGGAAAGAGTCGAAGCTCTGCTTCGGAAGGAGTCGAATAGCAGTAATTCACTAATTTCATTTTATCGCTCGAACAATTGTTTTCATTTACAGCTACTTAAGCGAGAAGAATTTTTCAAAAATGAAATTAGTGAAAACATTTCCCAGAAATTCCATGACCAGTGAAAGATTGGGTAACACTGATCTATTTTCAGGTGAAAGGTACGAGCTGAAAAATAGATTCAGATGATTTCGTTGATGAATTTGACAGTCGACATGATAATCGAAGGATTAAGTTACGTTGAGGTGATGATGATATAAAATTCTAACGTAGGCTGTACAGGGATCTGTGTGAGAATCATATTGTTCACTTTCTATTTGTCTGAATGTTTTTAGAGTTAGTGCGTGTTTCCATGAGAGCAATTTTGTTGTAAAATGCGAGGGGTCAGCTTGGTGTGAAACTAGTATATTACGAAACCTAAAGAGAAAATGTGGGGGACATGGCATATTATATCCCCATTGTCTGAAAAAGTGGGGGGACGCGTCCCCCGTGTCCCCCACCTAATTGCTCCCATGCGTGTTTCGCTTGTGACAAGACAGTCATAAATCAACGCAGGGTTGAAAAGTCAGCTTTTGAGCATCAGTCAGAGAATAATTCAGTGTGAATATTAAAATGAACAACTTCGTTGGGAATATTCTGCAAAATAAGCTTTACGCCTGCTGTTGCTTTTTTTATCAGATACACGCCCCTAAAACGGATACACACTTTCCTACTGCGGCACTGCTATGCTACTTTAGGTGCCACTCGTGCCGAAACCTCTCTGAAGTTAACTGCATACTGCATTGAATGGTCCTCACCCTATCCACGCTGCAGATGGGCATTACACTCGCAATAGTAGTTGCATAACATTGTTATGGTTACACCACAATCACAAAGTGTCCGTAAGCTACCACAAAAATGGATTACTCAGTAGTCACCAGTCCGTTGGCAAATGGCTCATTTTTATGTGTGTTGTAGTAAGAATATTTTGACGAAACTAGTTGGCTATCAACAGCCTACTTGTCTCTGTGTCAATATGGAATAGGTGGTTAGAAGTGGAACCATTTCGCTTTCATGTGAATTGTATTCACTTTCGTGAAGCTGTTTTCGTTCATGTGGGGTCGGCACAATTGTGTACGGAAAATGGTGTAGCGTTTTATATGTGCAGTGCTGTGGACGTTGCATGGTTAGCATAGAATATTCGGCATTGCAGTACACGTTTGTGATTGCATTTGCAATAGCGTTTAGGTGTCTCTAGTGAATAATAGCGCTAGTTCATATTTAACGATATTCACAAGCCTATATTGGGTTTAACAGGGTTAATCATAGCAAGTTAATCTTCAAAACAATGAAAAATCACCATGCAAGGTAGACGTTTATGTTGCCCCCCCCCCTTCTTTTTTCTTGGTCCCGCAGTGCACCCCCCACTTTTTAAATTCTAGAATCGCCACTGTAGATGTTGCATATCTCCGAAATACTGTTCACCTGAATATAAAAGCAATGTGCTATGCCATAAAATGACCAATGCTAGAGTGTCATGGAAAATGCATGTGTTATGTGTTCATGTTTTGACATACATTTAAACTGAAGCGACGGTTACAAGAATAGTACAAATCCAAAATGTGTTGCCTTTCCTTTTTGGTAGTTTAAACGAACCAGCTTGCAATCTTCAGCGTAACCTTCCAGAGCGGCGTTTTGCAGCTTCGTAGCTGAACCACTGACTAGATACAGCAAAACAAAGTCACCTCTTGATTGAAACAAAAGCAAGAGTAGATAGACACTCGAAGAACTTCGAATATTATTAGATAAAACGTAAAAGTCGGTGAAGGTATTGAGCACGACATGATTGAAATCCTATGTGACTTCTTGATAATGGTCACGTCATGCATTACCGCAGTTACGGCACTGACTGAATATACAAAACAGACATTCTAATCATCACCGTTTGTCTTGCTAACGAACTAATGTAACCTCATTCATAACTTAATTCAACCCTTATTAAAATATGGACTTAGAGGCTGAAAACAAGGATGTACTTTTGCGCGGTGTTCACATACGTCGCAAATATCGCTGCAAAAATTGTTAATATTTTTTTTAACTCGAGATTACTTTTGTGTAGCCGTGCTGTACGATTCGCAATAACTGTAATGAAAGAAGTGGTCACATATCAGCAGCTTTTGCTTTGCTGATACTTACTAAAAAAACATGCTACGCATCCTGCTCAACTTCTGATTCTGACAGCGTACAGCTCTTCATATCAGGATTGACCTCGTATGCCATTTTATGAAACCATTGCGTAAGAAAAAATCTCGTTATTGCGTTACTGAGGATTTTTGCTGTCAATTGTTGATTATCTCAGCCGGGAAATAATTGCAAAACACAGGATGTTTCTGTCAAAACAGAATTGAAAAACAGTTTTGACCAGTGTTGCCACTTCTGTTGTTTTAACATCAGATCTGATGTTTTGAGAGAAATTTCTGATGTCTGATGTTCTGGCGACAAATCTGATATTGAGCGGACTGTTGTTGTTTTCCACATTTCTTCTCTTTCTAGGTTGAAAAAAAAAGTTAAATTTAAATATAATTTTTAAGTTTCTTTCATCAGTTTCTCAAGTCTCAACCTCATGTGTATTTGGTTGTCGTTCCAAACTGAAGGCGCTCCAAACCATAACCGTTTCTATTCCACTTCCCCTACAAAGTCGCAATCGTCATATTGCCTCATTACCAGGGGTATTGAGATTAGATATTGGGGGAATTCAACAATCAATGCATTAACACCCAATCATTACATTCGTTCTAGCAATCTTGCAACACTGTACCCACATGAAGTAGAAAATTATTGCCGATGAATGTGATGCAGACGAAAATTTGATTTACGAAAATTTGATTTAGGGGTATGGAGGTGTTGAAACTTTAAGGGGCACTGATTTCGATTATATGAATCTGTAATGTAAAAATCTGATGTTATCTGATGTTGAAGAAGGCGACAATCTGATGTTGACGAAACTGACCCCAGTAGCAACACTGGTTTTGACGTACCTGCAACCTGTACTTACGGCAAAACGAGCTGCCTATAAGTTTTGTATTGGAAAGGTAACATCAAACATAAGCAAAATTGAATAATAGTAGTAATTCAGCTCTAATACCACAAGCAAAGAATTTGACACTTTGTTCATTCTGTGATAACCTTAAGACGTAACGCCTCAAGCGTTAAAGATCTACTCAAAAGCGGTTGATGTGCCATTATTAAATCCTTGACTGAAAGTGCCTAAACCTTGGTAAACTGCACATTGAGCAAAAACGCTAAACCGTTAATGAGTAATTAAAAGTTTCCTGGGCAATTGTAGACTATGACGTGGCTACATACCCAAGCTAGTGTTAGCTTGCAATATGGATAGGTGAACCATGTTGCATACAAAACACTCGACAAAAAAGTTTAAAGAAACAAAATGGATTTTGGAAGTACAGGGAAAGTCATTCGACAATTACTTCAAAACAGTTCTACAGAAACCTAGCCTTTCCAGTTTCCCCTTGAAGCGACTTATTTCCGAATTTTTATTCGCCATAGCGCATTGCCTGTTGTTTTTCACAAATTTTGCAGTACAAGCTTATCTTTATTAGAAGACTTGGATCACGTGTCAACCAAACGGAGTTTATTTGAACAAATATACGAGGTATGTAATCTAGGCGCTCTTACGTTGTTTAACACGATTATCCTTTCTTGACATTGGTTCTTGTAGTGAAGTATAATCTAGACCAGTGTGGTCCAATACTTTTGACCTACGGGTCATTTTACAAAAACGTTACAACTCGCGGCCACTTCCAACAAAATGATGTACAAAGCAACAGATTCACAAGATTTAAAATTGAAAAATGAAAATATGTGAGTTAAGTGAGTGACCATTGAAATTATTACGCAATCGCAATATACAATTTATTACAAATCTCTATCAGTGCGATGCCTGTGGCTGAGGTTTCTCTGACTCTATCGTTCCTTTAACAATACCAATGCGTTAGTGGTAGCAAGTCGGAGACAATCGCCAGTGTTTTGTCTGCCATTCGATTTCTGTTTTTAGTTTGTTTCAACTTGCTTCATGGTAGAAAATGTACTCTCACACACGTACGTGTTTCCAAACATCGAATGCATTTTTAGTGCGAAATCTTGCAGTTTGGGAAATCTATCTTTGCTGACTAATTTTTGAAGCTCTCTACAGTCTAGTGACAGCTTAACGCCGTTAATATTTTACATTATTATTAACAGATGTTATGCTTGCAAGGGCGGAACCAGCCAATAAGTTTAGGGGGGGCGATTTAAGTGATATTTGGCAGTCAAGTCCGATTACGGGTTCACTAGATGAAGTATACTTAACAGCACTGCTTTGACAAAACAATGGACGGCAAAATGGCCTTATATCGCGACGGCTGTTTTGCGAATTGTTCAAAATCATGGTGAAAAACGTTACTTTTGTAGGTTTTAAGGGAGGCGATCGCCCCAATTGCCCCCCGTGGATGCTTGTGTTAATTAAATTTGCCTACTGCAACATACACACAACAATCAACACCGAGAAAGCTCGCGGGCCTTAAAAATTCTGTCCGCCGACCACATGTGGCCCGCAGGCCTGTACTTGGAACACGCTGATCTAGACCAAAGAGTCTAAGGTCGAAAACGAAGCATAGACAAAGATGAAGTTTATGTGAACAAAACCTGGATCGAAGTCAACACGATCCGGGTCTAAGACCAGGAGGCTAAAATATTTTGTGGCAGATGAATCTACCCAAGAATTCTTCCTGTGGACCATTGGTTTTCAACCATCATGTTGGTCATAAACATCAAAAATCCTTTTAAAATATCAACAAATACTTTTGTGAAATATCTTTCCCGGTTCTCCGGTTTAATGGGAGAACATTGACACCACAAAATCAATACCTCAAAAACTTTCAGAGGCCAACACCATGCAAGGAAACAACCTCATATCAAACGTATCGACATCTAGGCGGAAACCACTAAGAAACTTGAGAGCTGGCTACGGATTCTAAAACTGAAAATTAGTTCATTAAAAACACCCACGCTTCCTCAAAATCATTACAAACAACAACATTCTGTTACCCAGTGTTGAACACCTTATCACAGCAAACCAGTTGTACATCGAAAGAAACCTCAAAAATTGAAAGTAAATTTCACTATCTATTGAAAGTTATCCTTACACAGCCAATAATCAGACAATATAATATCATCAGAATATATGTTCCGCATAAGGACTAACAGAGTCTTGTTTCTGCCATTTCAACTATTAGTTTGTTGTTACAGAGATGGCTTAAAGGGTTGCATTTTATTAAACCATAAGTTACCACCATTTCATTAAACAAAAATCTCGGAGTTTTGAAAATCTCCCCAGTGTTTTTTTTCAATAAACCTCACATTTTTATTTTTGTAATACTTCCGAGTGGAACTGCCTCTGGTCAACCTAACGACCATTGAAAGGTTTCATGCCTTGTTTCTATAAGCTTGTGAAGTAAAAACTTTATTTTCACGAAAGAGCGTGCTTTTGTATCAGGTTTCGTTTGCTGCTAGGCCTATACAATGGTAGTAACAACTTTTATTCCAGAATCAAAAAGTGTGTACTTTCACTTTGTCAGCGAATTTTAAAACTCCAATACAATGTCTTCAAACGTTAACATAGCACACAATAGATATGTACAGTGGTACCTTGAAACAAGAGTTCAGTATAAAAACAATTCCTCAACAACCAATGATTTAAATGAAATTAGATTTACGTTTGAGAAACAACTGTGATTTTATTGTCAATCGAGATCTTTTTTAATTTTTAGTTATTGTGGAGGCTGGAGCAAAGAGAGGAACCAGTTTTTAAATTACACAATGGATGTGGCCTGAAAACTTAAAAACATTTTTCTTCTGGTCTGTCAGTATATTTTCAACAATATATTCCAAACAAGGTGAGGTTTAAAATTTTTCACAGGTACTTTTCAGACGCGGGTTAGAAATTCTTACATCATTCTACGCCTTGGCACAGTAACCAGTAGGTAATCAAGATGATATTACGTGTTTCAAATTTACGAAAAATATTATTCAGTCAAAATGCTTCTGTAGACTTATTTCATAATATGAAATGATCCCTTTTCAGTTATGTTGCGGTTTGCTCCTGCACCGATGTCTTCGAGTTTAAACGCCATACCTGGTCCTCTTACACCAGTCGTGTACTACAACAACTTTGTAATAACATATGACAAATACGTTGAAGGTAACCGAGAGAGCTTGCCCCGAGCATTCAATCAAGTTAACCACCGTACAGCAATTTTAAGGTAACATTGGTTCTGAACTGATTTATGATCCACGCATGGTCTATTACAGGCATACATCATTTCGTTATGCAAGAAAAACGTACATGCTTCTGCCTATAGACGGACCTGGAGATTGATATCACAATCCAGAATCACGTGATGTTTCCTTAGTATCTTGAGGCTGATTGAAAAAATCACCCTCCCATTGTGATCGCGTTTAGTTACCTTAAAAAATACATCAAACATCATCAAAAGATCTAATCCTAACGGTTGTTAATTCACGATATACGAGCATATATTCCAATCTTTGTGTCTGCGTTTTCTTCTTTTCTTTCTAATGGCATGGTCGTTTTGTTTCAATTTGCTATGCATTCAATCAGAATCGAAAGTGATCGCCGAAAGAAATAGCTGAGTACGTGGATTTTAACTCAGGTGATATGGACAATAGACTTGGTGTGGCCATGGAGCTCAAGGGGGCCATGACCCCTCCAAAATTTCTAGCATATCTTGTCGTTTTGTGATTTGAGAGGCCGTGTCCCAGACAAAATACTGTTGCTCGCTTAAAGTCAAAATATTTGGCCCCTCCCAAAATTTTGGGCTGGCTACGCTAATGGATAGAGATTCGTTCAATTGCGGTTGTAGTGAAAGATTACGTACGTTTATTGAAACTTAAAAAGCAGCAGTGTATAACACATACTATTTTGCATCTAATACTAGTTCAAATAAGACTAATGGAACTTTAAAAATACTCAAATGGACACATATGCAAACAGTTGTATTTTCAATCCTTGATTTTGTCCTGTACGAAAAAAGAACATAATTCGATTTTCCGAATTTTGACTCTGGCCATATTGAGCAAGATGTCAAAAATCTCAGAAACAATCTTAAAAATTCTTAACATCGTTGTTCGTCATTGACATGAAAACTACGAAATGAGTGTTGTTTTTATACTTTTACCACAAACGCGCACCACTTGGGTTTTATGGAAGTACGCCTTGAGAACAGCAAAGCAAAAATATTTTTTCCTGTTTCACCAACGCCCGTAATAAAACAAATGCCTCTCAGTGTATTTGTATATCTTTCAAATTTTTTGAAGTATTGCAGTACCTGGTATACACCCTTGAGGCACATCTTTTCTTTAACTCAGCGCTTTCAGTGTGCAAGAGGCTACAACTCATGGCTGTTTTTTTTCGCTGAGACATTTCAGTCATTTTTTTCGCTAAGACATTTTGGTCAATGAGACATTTCGGTAATTTGTACCACAGTAGTATTGAAACTCACCGTAAGACTATTCATTAAGGTGGCTTCACGCAGAATCCGGTTATGGCTTACTAACCGGCTTATGGGGAACGGCAGTCTTCACACGTTCTCCGTTAGCCGTATAATCCGGCTGAAATTTCTCGGTTTCGAACGGCTTACGGCTCACTTAAAATTGGTTTACATAAGACGGATTGTCGTGGTTGTCGGTGATGGTGTTTTTGCTGCATGTGTGAAGGCTGCCGTTGGCCATAAGCCACTTCGTAAGCCGTAACTGGATTCTGTGTGAAGTCTGTATTTCAGTCAGAAATACAGACTGAATTGACTTCATTTTTTTTATCATTTCAAAAAAAATTCGCTCTATGCCCGAAAACAGCTAAATTCATGGGAATAGATTTCCAACAAGCGCCGCAATCTATGGTTCGTTGGACACTGCATTCGATTTCGCTTAGCTTACTTATCGCAAAACATTCCTTTATTCATTTTCACACTCGCATTTCCTTTGGAGAGGGTCGCGGGCCCGGTTTAGGACAGTTCGGCGACAGGACGTTTCGGTGATGGTGGTCACAAATGTTTTATAGGAAAAAAAGTGCGCTTCTGAAATATTCCACAGGTTAGACTACAAAGGATGTTTGTTTAATCAGCGTTGTTTTTGTTGTCATCCTGAAGGCCAAGGGCCAGTGTGTTTTCCCTTCCGCCGGGAGTTTGGAAGAGCTTAGTGCGATGGTGACCATGTGTGTAAGGAAATATGGCTTGTGACGTTTTTTTTGCTGGTATGAGGCCTTTGTGAGTTTACACAAAAGTTACGCCTGGACAGAAAGTATTGCTTGATCTTTCGCGTAGTTATCATTCTGATTGCATTTCACAGGTAATCTAAGCGTGAAGTGGAAAAATTTACTTGTTTCTGAAAACAAGCACAACTTCGCGTAAAACTTAATCAGCAATGTTAAAAAATCATGTCATTACACAACACCGTTAGCTTTACTCTTTGTAACAGCGGGTTTTATATTATACACCTCTTAATGCTCATACATCACCTAAAACAGGAGATAAGTCTTTTTCAAAATAATGATTTATGAAAGAACAATGCGATCAGGTTTCTCCAGGCTGGTTTTTAGGCAAACTTAATGTAATTACAATAATGCATTTGTTTTTACTACGCTGGAAACCGCCACCATAGGTGAAGCTATGTAGTATAGTTGAAAATGTTCTTATCAGAGATTCTTATTAATTCATTTATCGCCGAAACGTCCATCCCTGAAACGGCGTAGCCGAACTGTCGCATTCCGCGCGGGGACAGCAGCTCCAGGAGGACCTCGAAATACCTTCACGATGTCCAGCAATCTCTGATAGTTTTGCTGGCTCCAAAGTAAGGCGACAGTGCAGCAACTATGTTGCTGCACCCTTGAAGGTATTGATAGAAGTTTGGAATGTAACCACCAAATTTCTCTGCTGTGGAAACAATTTTCGGACTTCGCAGCTCTCCAACCCATTTACCCAAAAGAACGCTCCACCAGCTGCAGCTCAATTCTGGTATTTATCCTTAGTAACTTGGCACTCTTCTCGATGGTGATTCCTGTGCCGGGAATTATCACGTGACATTCATATTCGGTTAACGATGATCGTGACAGGAGCAAGCCAGGTCAGAGATGTAACCACGCCACCCGGTTCTTGGTTGAAGCCGCCAGCAGGGTCTGCCTCGCCAATCTTTCCTGGGCCATTCTGGGCTTATGGCCAAACCATCGCAACTGATATATCTCTTTTCAGAGGTGAAAGTGGCTCGACATTCAAGCTTTACGAATTTCACAGCTGCGCACTTTGTGTTGAAGTGTCACACGATGAACACTTCGCAAAAATTCCATTTATGTTGCTTATACTTGAGATAGCACTCTTTCAGACATTACCCAAGATTCATGACTAAAGGTAAAATCGGAACAAACACATATTTATAAACTGACAGTTTTGCGGTGCTTGAAAGCTCCTGTTTTGTAACCAAGGAGAGATGAAGCTCACGCAGAACTGTGTTTACCGATCCATGTATCAATCTCTTTATTCTGCCTTCCGTTACTCGTGAATACCACCACAAGCTATACTTGAACTTCACCCCCTGCAGTGTGCATAGGCGTAGGGGAAGACATTTTACTGGGGGGCGGAAAAAATTTGCCCTGAAAATAACAATTTGCCCTGAAAGTAACTTTTTTAGCTTAATCCGAATGGGGCCTGAAACCTCTTGTAAATCTGTTTTATACGGCTTCGTCTGTAACGTCAATTCGCCTACAACGTTACATTTTGTTCGGTCCCGATGGCATCTTTCACATGCATTTCAATTCGCTTATGACGTCATTTCGGCAATAACGTTCTTCATGCAATCTCCTAGAGGAGCCGTTATAGGCAAATTCTGTAGTTACCTTGCTTGTTAACTCAAGCAGGTGATGTTCCTTGCATGATGTGTTCTCCCAGACAAGAAACTTTACGGTAATCGCCTTTACTGATGCAAATATATACGCGACGTCAACGGCGCAACGCAAAGGTTAAAAGCGACGGTTCCGGATCGAAGGGTCTGACTCCCTGCACATGCCTGTGTTATCGTTGCTGTGCGCTTGAACAAG
>JGI24021J15306_10006451_pt1 | contig 14116 bp, 9 predicted proteins | sample Ectturendosymbi1_FD_15306 | JGI IMG/M metagenome (IMG submission 15306) | reverse complement strand
AATCGACCCCCCCCTCCCCCCTTAAACTTACTGGCTGGATCCACCCCTGGTTGTTGGCATCTCTTCGACTAAGCGTCGTGGTTCTACAGTAACATTGTTGAGCTGGACGATGGGCGACAGCTCCACTGCGGCGTTGAGCCAGTAAAGTTTGCCCAGGCCGGGGTGGGACTAGTTGTAAGACCTCAGCTGGAAAGTTGTGCTAATGAGACTGCTCCCTGTGTTTGATACGCCCCAAGCTCAGATGCACTCTATCCGAAATTCGTGGAATAAAGTAGTGATGCCCTGCGCAGGGCAAAACTAAGCAATCCACGATCGTTTTGGCGGCGTTAACCGCACATGCTGGGAACGATGCTCTGGTATGGTAGGGTATGAGCGGCAAAGATGACAATGTTGGCCTAAATGATAACGGAAGGCTCCCGCTGCAATTGTGCTGTAAGAACGCACTGTTTGTCACTAACGCTTTCTTCCAAAACAGAAATGTGCACAAGTACACCAGGTGCAGAGGTTCTTTGGGTGAGCGGTTACTCAATGATTTTTGCATGGTTTAAGCTGACTTGTTCCGACCACTGCTGGATGTTCGTGTCAAAACGGGTGCAGAACTGCCAACCGACCACCATCCTGGTAATCTGCAATTTGCATCTATAAAAACCAAAAGGTTCTCCAAAAACGCGCAGGAATAGGAGGTCTTACCGAATAAAGTGAGAGGCCCTGGTGGACAAAAATGCAAGAAAGATCTTAGCAGACAGCTTATCGCCCTTGACAAGGGTGTGTGCTGTCACCTCTCCTCTTCATATTCTGTAGAAGTTGGAAGGGTTGTCACAGCCGAGTCGACGAGGTTGTCACTGTTCAAAGTTACAGGATCAACCGTTTACTTTTTTCGGACCGTTTGGCACTGCTTGCATCCTCTGAATAGGGTCTTCAACATAAACTTGGTCGTTTTTTTACCCACGTTTTTCCGACGCCCATGCTTTGCTAAATGAAACACAGTTTTGCTAAATGAAACACAGTTCTGCGTGAGCTTTACCGCTCTGTGGTCACAAAACGGGATGTTTCAAACACTGAAAAGCTGTCAGTTTTTAAATCGGTTTTTATTCAGATCATCACCTCTGCTGGTCATAAATCGTGGGTAATGACTGTAAGAGTGATATCTCAAGTACAAGTGGCAGAGATGCGATTTTTGCAGAGTTCGCAGTGTGACACTTCGTGACAAAGTACGCAGCTGTGAAATTCGTAAAGCACTGAATATCGAACCACTTGTCCGAATCGAGATATTCTACCTACGTTGGTTCGGGCAGGTGTCCAGAATGTCCCAGGAAATATCGGCGAGGCAAGTCCTGCTGGCGAAACCCATGGGGAATTGGCCCAGAAAGTCGACCAAGGATCAGACGGCTTGTTTACATCTTCAACCTTGCCTGGTCCTGTCTTAAGGGTGCAGCCAGGAGAACTACCTGAGATTGCAGTTGATCGAGAGCTATTTCGATTCCTCCCAGGGGTGCTACCCCGGCGACTTTCCCAGAAGAAAAGCGGGTATGAAAATAGATGAACGAAATACAAAATCCACTGAAATTTTGTTTATGACGTGACACACAAAGTTGTGCCGTCACAAACTTCTGACGCACCGCACAGGAAAAACAAGTGTGTGTTCAAAGATGTTTCGCAGAGTAACAGCAAACATTATTATCGGAACACTGATCAGTGGTGCAGTGCTGCCGGAGCGTGACGGAGCTCCGCTTCGTCACCTCTATCTGTGAACGATGGGTCTTTGTCTGCACACATAACCGAAAATACCCAGCAGAGCTCCGGCACTATAAAATTGCAAACACACCCTGGCATTGACAATGCCTGCTTGATGTAATGTACGTCGCGATTGCTTTGTTCTCCGATTTTTTTTCAAACAACTCTTGTGGTTTTTGGAATTAACAGATATTCTGGTAACTCAGAAGCGTAACCACAGCTATTTAATTATTACTGTCCCACTTAGCAATATGAAAACAGTTAAATAATCGTTTGTGTTTATTATGTACCTGCAAACAAAAAGCTCTATGAGGGATCTCAACTGATAGCCTCTCGCATCCAAATAGGAGCTCACAGTAAAACCAGGGATTCGCTTGAAGTACTGCAGTGAAGAAAAATTGACCGATTCTTGGTTGGCACCACCAGGCGTTGTAAGAGAGTTCAAAGCTCGAATTGCCATCAGTTCCTGTAGATCTATACGCTGGGTTGCAAAATACCTGAAAAAAACTCACAAAAGTTGTATTTTCTGTTCAACAGTCTCTGAATAGAACACAAAAGTTAACATACACAAAAATAAGAAAGGCTTGTGTTTATTGAGGCTCTGTTAATCGAGTAAAAATGATGTGAAAAAATTTTACAGTACAATTTTTAGGCTTTGTGGTGTGGTCTGGTCTTAAAAATGTTAGAGGATGTGTGAACTTAACCAAATTCTTGTGCTGGGTGTGTGAAGACTTAATGCATAAAACGAAGCGTGTAAATGAATACTTCCTGTATTAACTTATTCTGTGTATTCGGCACTTTGCATGCTTCTCGTATATGTACGGTGGAACACTTGATGGTTTATGTCTGACCGACTTAGCATTTTCTTAGTTATATCTTTCCTATTGTATACAACAACACTTCACTAGGACACTGGAGACGGAGGGATGACGGGGGCATTGCCCCGATGCCCTTTCGCAGGGGGCAAAGGGAGCGGAGGTGCCTTTTCAATTTCAGAACAGTATCATAGATAATTTCATGGTTTATCTAGCTAGATCGACTTAAAACAAATTTGTTGCAGCTATTCGCGCAAACAGGTAGTCACGAATGGCTTCTCTAATCCCTGTTCTTATTTTTGAGGTCAGCATTGTTGCTGAAGAGAAACAAGCAATTGGTAACGATTTTTTGTATTTTTAAGTTTCCATTGCCCTTAACTCTTATACTGACCCCCCCACACCCTTCCGCCTCTCCGGTGTCCTGACACTTCACGTGTCATACCTGTCGGATTTAGCACTTGATGTGTTGCATCTGTCCGATATAGCGCTCTGTGAGCTATTCGCAGGCTTTGTTGAAGGTGTTTTAGGGACCCGATGCGGGTCCCTAGAATTGAAAATCGGGTCTCTAGCATCAGAGAAAATGATCATCGGGTGTCTGGAATCAGTGAAAATCGGGTCCCTAGAATCAGAGAAATCGGGTCCCCATAGGTCCATACCAGGCACCTAACATTTTCCTTAAAAAAAACTGCTATATGTATCCGATTTAGCTTTATTTGTGTTAAATTTTTCCGATATAGCACGAAGTTTATTTTTTTACAGATGGCGCCCCATAGGACCAAGCTCACTTGGTCAAATGAAAAAACTTACGGGACGAGCGTGTTTTGACCCTTGGAAGGTAATAAGGTAACTTACCTATCCTTTGCAGGATAGGCAGCTGGTTATGAATCCTTGTGAAGTAATTAATCATAGCTGGTCAGCTGTACTATACTGTTTGTGTGGTTTATTGAATTTAGGAATTTCATGTACTGTACTTCGCAGAGTTGAAGATGCCTACTCCGCAGAAAAAAATGTATATTTTGATAAGATCGTACTGGCTGGTCCTTGGCTGTGAAAAAAAACTCTTTCGATGAATAGCTGAAAAGTAGTTATTCGAAATGTGGAGTACTGCAGTAATTTGTGAACTTCTATGAAACCCCTGAATTTTTATGGAGAGAAACTAAAAGGTCCGAGAGCATTACATACTGTAGATAGTCAAAGCTCAGATGATATTTTGGAACCACTTATTACTTCTCATAACAATTTAGGTGGATTGACTGGTCAGCAACTGTAATGCAAATACAGAAATACGATTTGATAAAAACAAAATGCCAGTAAGTTTGAGAAAAGAACGCCTGCGGAAGAGGTCAAACTGCCTGCAGATATGTAAATTTTTTTTTAGCATTTTTATTCTTTAAAATACGTAACAAATATTTTATTTATTATCATACTTCCAAATGTCCAGTGACAACAAACGTGCGAAATGCATGGAGCTTAACCTTTTTGTTTTAAACAATTCCTGATACTTTGCAAACAAATAGGGTTTAGAGTTTCGAGCATGATATCAGATTATCTCTTTTTCAAGCTCTGTAAGGACCGCGAAGCGAATTTTGTGGTTTGGGCTTTGTCTAGTTATACCTTTCCGACCGCTGGATCTAGAGAGATGCTCACACCCTCTGAAGCAAGGATGGGCAATTAGCGGCTCGCGGGCCGCACGTGGCCAGCCACAGCGTTTTCAGTTGCCCGCGGAAGCACTCAGGAACAATCATCAAGTCTGAAATTTTATCCAACTTAATACAGTAAAAGTTATTGTTGAGGCTAACTTGAACCGAGACTTGCTTCTATTTCTACTAGAGCAGCGTTTCTCAGTCTGAGAAGTTTTTTTAGAGTACGCAAAGATTTCAATGTAATGATATGTTTAGCCTGTCATTTTTTGTCTTAGCACTAAAGTGCACTTAGTTAAAAATCGTGAAATCGCAATGAATGTGCCTCTCAGAGCAGATTGTTCATTGCCTACACCGTAATTTATTACGTGCAATTTGTAGCATTTGAGTTACCAATGCAAATATCTCAATATGTTGCAAAATATAATTGGCCAAGTGTGCATCGGAAGTCGCAACCTGAAGAGCAGATACGTCTTTCCTTTGTCAAACCACCGTTGTGCAATCCAATCTGTTAGTCCTATTATCCACAGTCTTGAGCATCTATTGTCGAAATTCGAGGTGAAGTAAACCACAAGCGGTACATTGCTTGTGTCAATTGACGCATTTGGCCGTTCTTGTTCCAAACAGTTCTAATCTTTGATACCAGCAGCTCAGTATTGTGAAGTTGCAGCCAGCAGTTAGGTAGAAACATATTCTATCTGCAATAATAGTATTATTCCTTTATTTCTATTTTTACCATGGACAAGAAACGTAAGTATTTCGAAGAGTATTTGAAATTTGGTTTCACCTCCACAGTTGGAAAAAGCTCAGCAAAGCCATAGTGTGTTTTGTGCCAACGTTGCTCTCGGTGTTAATGCTGAGTTTGTGAAACTTTCGAAGTTCGCACAGCATTTAGAGCCAAAGCCTTCGAACACGCCACAAATAACTTTTTCTAGTTTTCAACCAGCTGCTGTGTAAGATAACCTGTGTAAGATACTAGCAGTTTATTGTTGCGAAGTTGCAATCAACATTCAGAAAGAACAGTATTGCAGTGGTTTGAAAGACTCTCAGTGCTGAGTTTATGAAACCTGCCAAATTGATTCTGCATTTAAAGACAAAGTATCCCAAACACGCCACAAAAAGTTGAGAATTCTTCCGGTGCCATGAAGCAAGTTTGAAACGTCAGAGACTGATCGCGCCGGAAGATTTCACCAAGAACACAGGCATCATATGAAGTCGCTCTTGAAATTGCCAAGCAAGAAACACACACACGATTGGAGAAAGGCTTGTAAAACCCTGATGGCCGAAAAGAGTAAAGCTACATTTTGGAGAAGCTAGTGAGGCAAAAATGAGACGAATATATCTTTCCAACGATTCTATTCAGAGGCGCTTTTCAGATATGACGGAAGATGCAAAAGACGAGGTGATAAATGAAAGCATTTCCAACGTTTTCTTTTCAAGTAAATGAGTCAACATATATTACTTCATGTGCTCAGTTGCTTGTTTTCGTGAGATACATTCATTCAAGAGACATTAAAGAGGAGCTTCTGTTTTGTAAGGAACTGCCAAATGCAACAAGTGCAGATGTTCTGGAGAAGTAAAAACTTTCTTGCTTCTGCAGAGTTGCAGTGGAAATATGTTTTGTGGTTTGTATTGATGGAGCTCCTGCAATGATGGGATCACGTTCAGGCATTCAAAAATGAGTTCAAGAACTTGCTCCTAAAAAAAAAGTTACACACCTGTGTCTTTCTCACATGTGCGCTTGCTAGGAGATTTTTACATGCTCCTCTGAAAAATGTGTTGGATTCCAGGATACTGATTTTAATTACATCAAATCTGTAAGCCTTAACACCTGCCTGTGTTAAAACTCTGTAAAGACATAAATTCGACTATCGAAAGAAAACGTTCTAAACCACGTTTGTGTGATGAAGAACGGAAGAAAGTTATTCTCGGAACTGAAAACAAACGAGTTCTTGTCTTGCAGTATTGACAGGATTTAGTTGAAAAGTCTCACTTATTTGGCAGAAATTTTTGAAAAAATGAATAACTTATGTAATCTGAAGCTACAATAAAAGGTCAAATCATCATTCAGCTTCGCGACGAATCTCCAAGTATTTTATTCAAATTTGCAAAAGTGGCGTCGTATAGTAATTATAAGGAAACGTCAAGTCTTGTTGAAAAAACAGAAGAATGAGATTCAAAATTCATGAGAATTTGAAGATATCTGTAATAGACCATCTTCAATCCCTTGAAATTGAGTTCCAAACAGCGACGTATTAGCTATTAGACCCGTGAGGCATACGCCTCAGGGACCCTGCAGTCAAGGGGCTCCCGACATGAAAGCTGGCATTCAATACAGTTATACCCTGCCTACGCACTATGATTGTTGCTCAACGTTCAATGCAATAACACCTTACAGGCGTTTGTGACATCATTAGAAGAACGGTATGGGATCTTATTCATGACATAGAGCAGCGCTTTTCTAACTTTTTTATGTTACGGCACACTAATGCATTCTGAATTTGGCTGCGGCACACACACTCCCTAAGTTAAGATGAAAAGTTAAAACCCAAAGCAATGCAACGCGGACCAAAAAGATTTTCAGCATAAGGTTTTGTCAAAACATAAAACTTTCACGTCACACTTCAGCCTCTTCAGCGTGCTGCGGCACACAGTTTGGGAAACACTGACAGCAGGGCATAAAGCATGTTACGATGGTAGTCTAGATACGTCAGTTAGAAAGGCTAACTTCGTAGTGAAGGTTGTCGTCCTTGAGTGTTGTGAGGAAACAGTGTGCCTCGTACCTGAGATTACGAATATCATAAATCCAGGCCAAATGCAGCGGAAGCACTAAAGCGGAGCGACTAAAAGGAAACTCAGAGTAGAGCAAGAAAAACTAGATAAGCAAATTAAGAATAAGATGCCATGTCTGGTGACACATGGGCTTAAGACAAGCTTGATCTCAAACAAACGTAAGAAGTAATAGCCATCATTCGACAAGAATGAGTGCGGTGAAGCTAACGAAGCCAAAATAACGTCAAAATCTTGTTATCAAATCAGTGTAGCTGTAATTGAAAGCAATGGCAATATTAACGTACCAACAACCTTCAAATCTTTTGTCGCTGATGAGTATTGAGAGCGAACTATTATCGAAACAAAACTTTGACAAGCTGATATATGGATTTTCTTGCCAAAAAGCGCGAAAAGTAGTCATATAGTTTGAGTGTCTAACATGGTGGTAAAAACTGAGAACTTTTTCGCATTCCTGAGTTTATGATAGGACAAACGTTTTCATTTTCCCCCTGCATATCTACCGTTTTCATTTGATGTTGCAGAGTGTGTATTTCGTATGATGAACACGAGTATTATGGGGACACCATGCGACATTGGTTTTAAGTGAAAAGATGGGGGCCCTCGAACAATTGTATCTCAGGACCCTTCAGCCTCATCTGGCACTGGTTCCAACTATATTTCTCTGAGCTCAAAGAGGAAGAAGATGTACTTGTACGAAATCCGTTCTCTACCTGTCTGGTTATAGCCACTATTCTCGATGAATTACAGGACCAATTTTGTGATCTTCGGAATGATTCATCAGCACGTGATAATTTTTATTAAATGTCACTTTCTCGCTTCTGTTGAGCTGTGCGCGAATCATACCCACAACCGTCTGAACTGGCTTTTCGAATATTGCTTCCGTTGCCACTGCATTTCTTTACGAGTGTGGTTTTCAGCTCTACAGTAGTTCACATTAAAACAAAGACACGAAATAAAAGGAAGGTCGGGGATGGCATGAGATTAGTACTGTCAAACACACAACAACGAATTTCGAAGTTGGCCACACTGTTGCAAAGTCGACCGTTGCATTAAAATTGTTTGTTTGTGAAGTTCAATTGCCTTTTGAAATTAAATATTATGAAATGCATTTTGTGGTAATATTGTTTTGATAGTTTTTTGAACTTTTTAGGAAATGCATTTTGTGGCAATCATAATGGTTATAATATCTTTGTGTATTTAAAAAAAGAGCAGGAAGGGGGTCACAGAATGTGTGAAAATAACAAAGGGAGCCACGGACCGAAAAAGGTTGAGAAACACTGCATCTGAAGGTACGGCCCTCTGCTAAATGCCGCCTTTTCAAAGTGGCCCCGAGCCAAACCACTTGCCCACCCTTGCTCTAAAGAAGCAGAAAATCTCCTAGGTTCGAATTTAAAAAATCGGAGCACTTTGGGTTTGAATTTTTTTGGTGTTAAGTCGCGATTGGGGAGTCAAGGGGATTTTTAGATGACGTATTCATGTTCTTAGTAAAAAGTTCAAGTGGGAATTAAACGTTTTTATTTCAAAATAAACTAAGCACAAATCGGCATTTTTAGAGCGTTCATTTGGTCATTCTAGCGTGAGTGGTTTGCAAATCCCCTACGTAGGCGTAGCCAGGAGGGGGCCAAAGGCGCCATAGCCCCTCGAAATTTTTAGAAAATATAGTCATTTTGTGCTTTGAGAGGCGTTTTTTCAAACAAATTAGTGTTATTAGCCTAAAATCAAACATTTTGGCCTCCCAAAATTTTTGCCCCCCTCCGAATTTTTGGGCTGGCTACGCCGCTGATCTCCTAGGGCAGTGGTTCTTAACCTTTTTTACGTATCTTAACCTTTTATCGAACAAGATTACCAGATTTACCCCCAATGCACTCAATGGTGCTCATTTATTGAAAATACAAAATTAATAAACTCTTACAGTTTAGAATGATTTATATTATTTACCTTGGCTGCAATTCATGGTTCAGTAAATTTACTCCATTAGAAAATGAAATTTACCCCCGTGGGTAAATTTACCCCAGGTTAAGAACCACTGTCCTAGGGGAATAATTTGAAATAGATTCTATTTGAATAAGAACTGAGGATGCGTAATTTTATGTGAAATAGATTTTCTATTGGGATCGATTCCTTGCCCCATCGTGGAGAGTACTCACTTGAATACAGATATGTGCAAGTTTGAATCATCGCAAAAATATTAAAGCACAGCACAGTCAGCTGATTCTTCTAAATCAAAGGTGCACAACCTGCAGCCGTAGACATGTAGTTTAAAATATATGTAGTTCATTAGCAAAAACGTTTTGTTTGCTGTAAACAGGATACGTAGTAGAAAAGAGGCCAGGCAGACGTGTGGGAGCGGCTAGGCTCAGTGGGTTGAAGCAGATCAGAAGCAATGCAAAAAATAGATATCTTGAACTCACTGGCGGGCGTAATTCATGAAAACAAACGTAATGCGGCCGGCAATAGCTAAAAGGTTGTGCACCCTTGCTCTGAAGCTTACACAAAACCTAGAGCCTTTAACTGTTTTACCATCTTTATCGCCTTTTTTGATTTATTGCAGCGCATACTCCGTTGGCACTGCATGGTCCAATAGTGGTAGGTAATTGCGTCTTAAAAATTCTTTTAATTGTATCAAATGAGTCTTTCACTCAAGCTACTTGTGGTAGATAAACAGGCTACACCTTGGTCACATATACCTAAGCAATTGCCGTTTAAGAGATCTGATGGCGAAATGGCATGCTCTGCAAAGCGCACTGTAATTGCGAGTCGTGCGTAGTAGCCACGCCTGAAGCACGAAATATCGGCTATATAGAACGGATCAGTCCCGTCGCCACGGGGGAGGGCTTTGGTGGGCTTAGCCCCCCAAACAAAGCTCCAAGCCCCCCCAAACTGAAACGTGAAACAATACAAATAAGAAGAATTTTGATTAATTTGATAATGTCAAGCCCCACCCGCACCAACGCAAAGCCCCCCCGGCAGAACTGCAAAGCACCCCTATTGTGCTTTGCAGTTCTGCAGGGGGCTTTGCTTTGGCCTGTTGGTGCGTGTTCTTCCGCAGCCTATACATCAGCAACAAGGTGTCAATACACCTATGATCATGAGCATAACTTTATTATGAAGCAGCTTGTAAACTAGTGGTTCTGAACTTGTGGTACGCTTACCAGTAGTGATAAGTGACTGCTTTCCCGGTGGCGTACAAGCAGCTCTCGGAACCATATGCAAAGTTTAATGTCAGATAAACAAAGCACTGGAAGAGCCCTTCCATAACTGTTTGACTGAACATTACCTCCACATACAAATTTGCAAGACGAACGCTTTCCACTATTTTTGAACGTCAACTAGACCAGTGCTCTTCAACCTTTTTCGTCACGGTGAACCCTTAAAGATGTTTTGACGAACTCATGCACCCTATTTACTTAAACACTTAAACTCATGCACCCTATTTACTGACATTTCCCCCGTGTCCCCCACCCAATTGCGCCCATGTCTGTAAGTACCCTGGCCTAAATAAACAAGTCTCCTAATTCAGTAACTCAGCTACATAATTCAATTGATAATGGCTCATTGTCTGTTGCTTATGAATCACAAATAATCATCAAGATACAACAATTAGCTTGATGTGGTGTGATGCTTATGCACCGCACTTTAGAATCTGCAAAATCTCGGTTAAATCCTGAGAGTCATTAGTTGGTTAATGGTTCATTTTTGCGAACAGAAAGTTTTTGTAAAAACTATCTGTTTAGTGCGAAAAGTTTGTGATGCACCTTTGTGAGCCCTTTCTTTGTGGTGCACCCCACGCATATTTTGGTGCAACCTAGGGTGCACCGTGCACACCGGTTGAAGAACGCTGAACCACACTTAAACAAATTAAAACAGTTGATGAAAAACCGAAATTTGATATTGTTACTCAGTTCGAATAATTTTCTCCAGGAAATCTTGAAACGTCTTGATTCCCTGGATTCTATCACCGATGAGCATTTCCCATGTCATACCTGTAGAAACTGTGCTGTATTATTTCAGCAGTCGACCGCAACAGAAATTGTTAGCGTTGTAGGCTTGCCTATTGCATTATATTTTGCTCGCTTATCCATACTATGCACTATACCAGCTCTCCAACATTCTCAACAGTATGTGTGTCGCGCATCTGTGTGTGTACGTCATAATTCACATGGTCGTCGTGGTTACGCACACACCACACACGCTACAACTTTGGTTTCGTTTTTCGCAGAGCTGTATTAAAACCTGCTGCTTCATTTGTTGTGTGCAGGGGCGTAACGAAGGGGGGGGCAAGGGTGGCACAGTTCCCGGGCGCCGAATCACTATTGGGGCGCCGAAAAGTCCCAGCAATGTCACAGGTACTTTCTTCAATACAGTACATTTGCTTCCGACAGACCTCAGGTTTGAATATGAGGGCGCCAAACTTGCTTCTTGCCTCGGGCGCCATCTAACCTCGTTACGCCCCTGCTTGTATGGAACAACATTCCGAAATAATTCAAAAAATACGATTTCCTGCGCATTCCTACAAACAAACACCTCGCCATACTGCAGCTCCTACGAAATATCGGAAAGCGCCCAAAGCCCTGAAAGGACTGTCCGACCCTCTGTAAGCAGGTTTGACATTTTTGCGTGATTTGTAAATTCTGCGGTTTTGGGGAGTATTGCTTAAATTATATATTGATCTTTTCAAATAATATTTATCTAAAATTAAATATTTTCAAGAATCTAGAACATTTATGCGACGTAATTAAAATGACGTGATTTAGAGAAAAACACGCTTTAGAAGAATTTTTTCTAATCCTTAACAAGCAATACATAGAAACACCAGATGCATTCTGGCTTGCGCAATAAAGTGAAAGGTCAGCAAAAATAAGGATTGAAATTTGCGCAAAAAATCACCGATTCGCAATTATTCAGTTTTTCAAAAAACGATTCTGCTAATATATGATTTGTTACATGATATACCTGTTGTAATTGCAAATTGTGACTGCAGGAAAGTCAATAGATTGCAAGAATTCCGTGGAGAAGTCCGTACTCGATTTGTAATCGTAGTAAGCTGAGACTTGAATGAAAACTTGACTGATCATTGCGGAAACCATACCTGCGATGCAAAACGAAAGCTTCAAAATCTTTTCAGAAATGCTTCAGATTTCAGCAAAGTACAATGTTGAAGCAAGCCCTCCAGTAAGTAGAGTAATATGCATAACTGCAAAATAAATTAAAAGTGGGATATCAGTAGCAGAAAAGGCATTGCTTTCCAAATCAAATTTTGGTGTCACCCTGACGAGTGTGTGACGCATTCTTAGGATAACTCATCAGTAAAAAGTGTTACAAAATAGTTTTAGCAGCCTACTTCAGACTTTTTTATTTTGGTTGATTCGGCAAAAAAAACAAAACAGTTCAACGCAAAAACGTTGGGAGTGTCTACGAAATTTCACCCTGTTGCGCATATCCGCTAATTAGTCATGATGCAGTCATGAAGCTACAGGACCAAGCAAGTTCGGAGATGCAGTCACTCCAACTGGTCCTTGGACGACCTCTGATTCGCTTTCCCGTGGGTGTGGCCAGCGGGGCTTGCCTCGCCAATATTTCCTGGGACATTCTGAACACATGATCAAACCAACGTAGCTGGGATCTCTCGATTCGTAAAAGTAGCTCGACATTCATGGCTTTACGAATTTCACAGCTGCGCACTTGTCGCAATGTGTCTCGCCATGAACTTTTCGCAAAAATCCCATCTCTGAAAAAATCCCATACTTTGAAATCACAACACTTAAAACGCTATAAAACTCAACGAATGAAACATTTCCTTAAAAATTTACCTATAACTACCAAAATCCAAAATATCCGTTGCAGTGAATTTGTGCTGCTATACCAGAAGGGCACACCATGGCACGTCGTGGTTTCGGCAAAATTTTTTTCTATTAGACACGATTCATCTTCATCGCTGTCATCCACGTCGTCCGCGTCCTCTTTGCGTTTTTCTCTGCCGCCAAACACATTTTCTAATCCCATTTCTTCTGTTTCATGCACTTAACAAATCTGATAATTTTATCCTGCAACACGCAGTTATGACAAACGATTCGTTACTCGAGGTGACTGAAAAAACATCATTTCCCTGTTACCTTGGCAGCTCCACCATACATTTTAATAAAGATTCAACAAAAAACAATATTTTATTCGTTTGCCCATGTAAGCATATTGTGCTTGATGTGGGCCGAGGTTTAAACCACACGTGGTCGAATTGCCCTGTAACAGCAAACAACTGGTTATGTTGTTCACAAACCTGAAACTCATGGGAGATGTTCGAAAATGGCGGATGGATGACTTTTCTGGCAGTGAAGACAAAGGTCAATATAACCTCTGCGTTTAATATCAAAACTCAGAACCTTGAAGGCAACTTTTTGAATTTAATGTAACTCGTTCCTGCAACGCGTAAAAGCAGTGTTTTTTTTAAGTTTTTGAAAAGGGCCTCGTGGTGGAGCTTTAGGGTGTCATCACCGTTTTCCCTTCTATGTCTGATACTTTTAACTCATTTTCACAAAAACGCAAGTTTCCGTCCAAATATGCTTAATTCAGTTTTTTTTTAAGGAAAACGTTAGGTACCCGGTATGGACCTGTAGGGACCCAAAAATTTTCAGACAAAATTTCGTAGATATTTCCATTGACAATTTTCTCTGATTCTAGGGACCCGATTTTCAAGTCTAGGGACCCGAATCGGGTCCCTAACACACCTTTAAAAAAAACTGAATAATTATTTAAAAACGACATTCGCTTTTGAACTCAAGACTTAATAATTACTTGAAAACGACATTCATTTTTGAAATAAAGACAAAAAACAATCTAAAGACAATTTCATAAATAGAAAAGTTCAATGTAGACCTACACACTCATTCATTTACTCATTTTCGTGCCCGCTTTGCTTTTGGGGAGAGTCGCAGGGGCAGCAGCCCTAGGAAGACCCGGAATACCTCACGATCAACAGCAATTTCAGATGAAATAAATAGCTTTTTAATCAAAGTCACAATTGAAATTTTCATGGGTACACATCTTTTTTTGGGTCACCCTGTAGTTTTTCTCGCTCCGCACCAAGACGGGACCAAGCAGGGTCGGAGATGTAGTCACGCCACCTGGTCCTTGAACAAA
>JGI24021J15306_10006449_pt1 | contig 14119 bp, 6 predicted proteins | sample Ectturendosymbi1_FD_15306 | JGI IMG/M metagenome (IMG submission 15306) | reverse complement strand
ATGTTTTATAACATGGGTGTGCAGCAGGCGGCCCGCGGGCCACAACCCGGCCCCCCAAGCCATTCAGCGTGGCCCTTGCCAACACTCTGATTTTTCCCCATCATGCATGAAAATCCTAATACGACAGTTTATGTTAAAAAACTAAATTTTTCTTGTGACCCAGCTAGATGTCTCACGTTGGTTCTATGGCCCACCGACAAAAAATGTTGCACACCCCTGTTATACAAATATGATCTTTAAATGATTTAGGGACAGCCCCAAAGCATTACCGCAATAATCACAAGCCATGCACATATACCAAATACAGTATATACTGATAGACGAGTTCATGACATACAAGCAATATAATATTTTATAATATCGGAAAGGTTCTCATAAACGTAAAGCCTGCTATACCTATGAAAAGCTGTTGTCTTTAATAATGGCTTTTTTAGAGCAAGGAATTTTTGAGAAAAAGTTCAGCTTTGAACGACAACGTTTGTATTGCCAAGATTGAATTCGTCGCTTTGTGCACCTAAACGCGGAAATGGGGAACTCAGGCCTTTCAATGTCATGGTCGATTTCTGATGCGTGTTTCGCTAGTACGCTTTTCAATGTGCCGCTGTTATAGGTGCGAACCTTCTGTGATCTTTGCGGCATTTTGGTTGCCAACCCAACGGAAAATTGTAGTGAATTTCCTTGAACCAGTTTTTTTCCCCTTTATACAAGCGGTTCATCCTTTCCTAAATATATTGTGATTTTTATGTGTGATTCAATGTTGCATAGAATTTTGAAATTCGTTTCAGAGTATTATGATTAAGATTTACAAAAGTGACATTTTTTTCAAAATCTAAGAAGTTAAAAAAATTGATCATGTCTGATGGCTCAAAAATAGCAAGAAAAGTTTGGTGAGGACTGACAAACAAAGGATCTTTTGTGTATATCAAACATCTGTCTGAAAAACCTCCCAGAAAATGCCACATGATCCCTCCCTAAGAACAACTGTAGACATTTGAAAATATCCTGAACTACTTTATTTGATCGTTCGTTTAGTTAGGCCATCGCGCAGCTGGGGCTTTTGCTAAACAGAAGTTAGTAATAGGTCCTCAGGTACTTAAGTAAACAGCTTGATTACGTCAAATGACACCAGAACTACGTACTCCTTCGGTTCGAAACATTGGCGGCTATTCGAAACAAAAGCCGAGTACATGCAACTCTGTATTGCTTGCAAGCGGAGGGAATAACTCTGCAACCCTTTTGTACAGCATTTGATGTCTTTTTTTTCCATTTTTTGTGTGGCGTTTTTCATGTCAACGTACCTTGTCCCACATTCTTGCTATAGGCTAACGAAAAGCCAGCATCAAAATCGTGAATATCTTTACGATTTTACCTGCTTTATAATTACGAAAGCTTGTTTTAATATCTTTAAGGAAAAATACATCAGCAAAGTTTCATTTCAGTCATTGTTTCTTGCATCACTCTTTCTTATGCTGATCCACAACACTTTTAGGTTTCGCGTTGTAAATATAAATGTTTTTATAGTCGGATAGAGCCTAGAAAGATCGGTGAGACAAGACTTGCTAGCTACATTCACGGCAAACGAGCCCATAGTTCATCCAATGACCAGTTGGCTTGACCACATCTCCGACCCTGATTGGTGCCGTCTTGGTGCGGAACTACCAGAACTATCTGTGATTGCTGAAAACTGTGAGATGTTTCGAGCTCTCCTGGGGCTGCTGACCCCGCGACCCGCCCCAGAGGAAAAAGCTAGCATGGCAATAAACGAATGTAGAGCTAATGTATGTTGCTAATTCAGAATGTGTGGGGATATTTCCGCTTATTGCACTTTTTGTGACAATAGAAGTGACCTTACGTCAAATGCGCAATGCCCGCTTCATCGGTTTTTAGTCTTGTGCAAAACTATATACAAAACACTTAGGTTCGAAGTTTTCGAATTTAAGGTTTCACTGCAGCGTTGAGATTTTGTCTGATTACTGCTGTTTGAGATTTCTGCATATATCATGCTGGACACAATTGTTACATAATTGCTTTTTCTTAATAATGAATATCTTATGTTAGACGGATCAAAAAGCTGGCGAGATTTTATTATTTTAGTGTATCCGTTTTGAGTTTTTGCAAGCTGCATTCAGCGTGCTTCTTTTCAATCTAAATCAGTTGGCGTAACTCGCAGCGCACTTATTAAATTGTGAGAAAAACTTCTAGAAACTTGTGCGTACTGCAGATCGAGAGACGGTGTAGGTGTGCAATGCTCCTAACGTACTGAGTCAACGAAGTTTGTATAACAAAGGCATTGTCTCAGCAAGTGTCAAAAGTAATTTTGTCTTCCTTTGAAAAATTGTTGCCCATCAAGCATATGCTTTGAAAATACCTACTGATGATTGTAAAAAGTTGAATTTCAGGGAAAGATGATTTATGACCCCATATCAGTGATTAATATATCAAATCTATAAGAATAAGTTATATGGATTAGTATTTAATTGGCGTTAGCCACGTCTTCGTAAGATGGTGGTGGAACGCTGCCGCAGCTTGTGTGTGTACTGCTGTCATTCGACTCGACTTCAATCGCTGAAAACTCAAGTTGGCTATAGTCAGGAGGTTTGTCTTCTGCTTGAGATTGTCTAAGCCTGAACAAAATAACATACAGTAGTTGTGGGAAAGCTTCTTTTAAACGTCTTGAGAAGCGCAACAGAAACTTTAAGGCAATATTTCTCTTGAAGAATAATTGGGCTGCTTTTCCTGCATATAATCCCACGTTTCCCTTTAGAGCTTTTGTTTCAGATATAGTTTCTATCCTAACCCTGATAAATGTGCTTCATTTCCACGAATAATTTTCTATCCTTGTCGAAATTCCCAAGAGATCAAAAGATACAGTTTTACAGGAAATATTTATTAAACTAAAATGCAATCAATTTAAAAGCGGTTGAGTGCCGAACAATGAGCATTCTTGAATGCGTTTTACTTCTAGAAAAACTCTTTCGCATCTTTCGAAAAGTTAGTTACTGTTTACTTTGAAAGATCACTAATACTAAATCTCTCACACACAAATTTTGCTTACACTTGCTCTAGAAACAAACTGTTTTTAAACATTTGCAAATAAAAAAAAATAGATTTTAGAATATTTTTATTTATTTCAAATAACAGTAAATCTGCATAAGCTTTTATAAAAGAACAGAATTCCAAAATTTCCATTTAATCACCAAAATTATGTGATAGTCATGAACGTTCAAACGATTTGGTGAACGTTCAAACGATTCGTTTGAACGTTCAAACGATTGGAACGTTCAAACGAAACCAAAATAGGTTCAGGACAGTAGTCAGAACAATCTCAAACCGCACCATAGCTGAAACATGCCAGATATAATCTCAACCTTAAGAAGTCTGTTTATCAGTTTTTTTAGTGTTGCGGTATTTACATTCAAGCACAACATTATGTTGAAGTATATGGCAGCCATTGTTTTTATTCATTATGCTGCCAAATCTATGGTGTTTTGTTTCTACAAAGTGACAAGTACTACCACGGTTGCGCAGTTATATAAGCTGCCCCAAACCCGTTGAAAAAACGTCACCTTGGAAGGTTGAATCTTCAAGTGACAGGCAAGATAATGCAAAGAAAAAGCATTAGCTTTCCCAGTTTGTTTAGATCAACGTAGTTCAATTATTAACTCAAAAAAGTCCTGTGTTTTTCATATAATTTCATTATCATTTGTACAACAGCCGATTTTAAAGGAGTTTTGCACTAACGTGAATTGATGGCTTGACCGTTGGTATACGGTTTGTGAGCAAAATATCTGACATATGCTCTTCGCGTGTATCTAACAAAATAGAATAAACAGCCATGCAGTTTTCTTGATATTTTCGTAAAAAATGAAATATTCATAATTCCAATTTGTTTGCGGTAAAAAACTTAATGTTTTTCACCAATTGCTGCATTTTACCCAGCATTCCTAAATTTTTTTGGGCTAACTCACTTTCTGGAATCTTGAACTCTCCAGCTTTGTTTTGCAGGTTTTAATTTTTTACATCGATTGCTAATTGAAGGCTGCTTATTGCGCATCTCCATATTATAGATTTTCATACGAAACACAGGCGTAGCCAGGGAGGGCAGGGGGAACGGCCCCCAGAACTTTTTTGCATATCTAGTATTTTGTGCTTTGAGAAGCGGTGTTCCAAACAAGAAATACTGTTGCTCGCCGAAAATCAAATATTTTGGCCCCCCGAAGTCTTTGCCTCCCAAACATTTTGGACTGGCTACGCCACTGATACGAAACACATATTTTTACCGCGGAAGATGTGGAATAGTTGGAGCAACTGGGATCAGGCTTGCGATGTATCGTTGAGGGTTCGTGGCATCCACAAGTGCCAAGCAATACTCTGTTGAATTAGCGGGGCTTGCTCCTTCTTCATCGCTGTCAGACTGACTGCGTGAAGTTTTAAGATTTTTACGAATAAAACGTAACGACATTTCGGATGCATAGGCGTAGCCAGGGGAGTCAAGTGGGGCATGTCCCCTCAAATTTCTAGCGTATCTTGTCGTTTTGTGCTTTGAGAGGCGGTTTCCCAAACAAAATACTGTTGCTCGCTTAATGTCAAAATATTTGCCGCCGCACAATTTTGGGCTGGCTACGCTACTGTGCAGATGGACAGGAATTCATAGTTAACATATTATCCCAAAATCGAATCGTGGCGTATTGACATATCGTTATTCAACTCTTTTTCCCAAATGATAATGAAACACATTTTTGAACAGTCTTGGTTTTTCACAAACACTCTTCCCAAAATAACTGGTGGAAAGATGATGCAGCTTTGAAAGAAGCAATCTGCAACCTTACAAGGGAAGTGTCAAACAATTTCAGGAAAATGACTGGACTGCCAGAATTTATAACTCGAGCAACATCAAGATCAACTTACCTGGGTGCTTTCTTACAGCAGAGATAGGTGATTACAAGCAGAGCAGTCCATCCGAACATGAACAACAAAAATATGATTCCTGCGTAAAAGTAAGGCACGTGTGTTTTTGATTATAGCGTTTGATATCTACATTTAAACAGGTGATCCACACCGCATTTGAAAGTGCTTAAAATACTTTAATTTTAAACACCTTTTTGGATAAATCACCCGAACTGTTGTTGATGTAAATGGTCAGCATCATTTTTCTGACCCATAATTATATTTTGTTAGATTGCAACTGGTCCATTAGAATTGAAATCATTACAAAAACATCTTCACGCGTGGTACATGATGTGAAATATAGCTTGCAATAACTCTTTTGAAGATTTAACTAAAGTAATATGAGCTTTATGTTCAAGATATGAAAGATAATTATGCTTGTCTTTGCAAAAGCCTTGCACCTCGTCAATTCACCCATTGCTTTGAGAATCGCCGCTTAAAATATTCAGTTTAATATTTTTATCCAGGTTATCACGTTTATTACCTGCGTAACGTTTATCGTCAAGTGTGGGAGTCTTTGCCAATAAAAAAAAAATTTCTTCATGTTATTTTTGATAATCTTTGGTCTCAGTGAAATTGCCCTAAAAAACTGAGATAACGCATTTTGAGATGTAGCACTTAAGTTTTTCCTGGACAAAAAAGCGAACATTTCTGCAAAAAGTGATAATCTAAGCAAATCAAAACCGAGTCAACTGCAAATTCCGCTAAATGTTTCTTACTTTCCCAGAGTTCTTAACTCTGAAGAAAAAAGGCATTTCTCTAAAACGAAAAAACATGAGAGAAAAATCAAAAAAAGAAGATGGAGAAAAACATTGCGAAAATCATTTTCTCCCAAAATCATTATAGGGGCACAATATCTTACAACGTCTGTAGTTACTTACATCTCTCTCGCTAAATTGCAAGGTTTATATACTGTAGAACAGTTGACTGGATGCAGTAGTACAGCGTAATTTTGGTTCTTTGACTCTGAATGACCTTTGGACAATTCTTGATTTAGCTGAATGTGTTGCACATTTAGGCTTCACTTTCATAGCTAACTTTTAAAGCCAACTTTTACTTGATTGTAATACTAACCTGTGCCAGAATCATCAGGTGTTTTGCCAGAGAAGCGGTAAGTGCCTTCCAAGCAAATCATCAAAACTAAAAACAGTAATATTGAACAAACTCCTTTCCGCCTTATTGTGCAAATACATTGTTGTGTGTTTGTTAATTACGGAAGTGTAAGCAGCAGCACTGATGTCAACACCACTTAGCTTATACTTTATTTCGGTTTTAGTATTTCTTTGGTTTTCAGTGGGTTGTTGTTTTTTTGCGTTTTTAGGAGCATTTTCCGGTGATTTAGGGTTTTAGTATAATCATCCACATCCGGATCCACCAACATTTCTCAAGTTTTTTGTGAGTGTTGGCTAGTGTACACCGTACAGTGGCCAGTGACTCCGTCGAGCTAATTTTCCTCCTGGCTCAAGCCTTCAGTTACACCACTGGTGATAGGGCGCAAGAAAAGAAATAATAGAAGTTACTTAAGCTGAACAGGTCAAGAAAATACATGAACTGATTTCATCTTTTTCTGTACTGCGGAAATATGCATAATCCTGACAACAAGTCATTTCCTAAATTTGCTACTCAGCTATCAAAAATCAAAGCGCGACTGGAACACGAAGGGAATCCGTTTCGTATGTTTCAGGGGATTCAAATGATCTTCATCAATTGAAAAGGTACGTGATTGTGATAAGCTTGTGTCTTCCACAGCCAAAAGCGGGTTTTACTGCTTTCGATACACTTTGTTTTTCTCTGACCATGAGCAGGTTTATGGCCCCGAATACGCTGTTTGCGTATAGTCTTGCAAGTTCATTCCCATAAAATAAGTTCAGTGCACATCAAATTAGCTTTGAGATTAAGTCAATAAAATTTTGCTTTGCTGTTTTTCTAACCGTTGAGCAAATTGCAAAACATACCGGACCAGTGCAATTACTGAAAGAAGTGCTCTGACAGCATGTTGTGCAACCTCAGCGACTTTACTGCGCGAGCAAAGTTTGCCTCGTTGAGGAAATATTGAAATAATCTAAGATCTGATCGGGCAATTTGACCCATTTTTGTCACAGCACATCCGTACTCGTGTCAATCGCGGACGTGGTCACGCACCAGTGTTCGTCCAAAACAATCCGTGAAAAATCGATTGCAATGGCGATTAACGAGCAATTGGTATCATCAGGGATAAGATTGCAATGCCACGGAACTTCTCAGTTTCAATGGATTCCAATTCAGAAATACTCCCTTACAAACCACCAGACCACTGCGTGTGCACGGTAAATCACCGGTCTGTGGAACTTTTTCTGACAAGTGTTAAGAGCTCACGTCCAACCGGGCAAGATCATGGCATTACATCGCAAGATCTCCTTCAACATCGCGTTGATCGGTACCTTGGAATGTAGTTCGGCAAGTTGCACTACGACATCTTTGCGCCAAGCATTATTACGACATCTTTTGTGGCGCAAGTGCAATGGGTAAAAAAACATGATGCAAACAATCACAAGCAGTACTTGGCACCTATGTTCAGACTAATTCTTTATTAACGTATACTTAATAAGCGCAAAAGTGTGTGGGGCATCAGTAGTTGCAAAGAAGTGAGGTAAATGGAACGCTTATTTCGCTTTTGTCAATTTGCTAAATTTGCTACTGCAATACCTGCTAGATTAGGGCATCGACATTGACAACTGCAATGCTCATACGTACGATAATGCCAGTGACATATGTGTTAATAAGGCAACTTGCAGTGAATCTTGAAAAACCGCAAAACTAGAGTGGAGTGCATTGTTTGCGCTGACCACTCTTTTAACAAGGTCGGTGAGTCACCTGCCCATTGCTGCGTCGTAGCAGTTTGATTTTTCTATTTTAACAGTGCCTCGATGTAGTCTTTTCAGCCTCAGCACATCGTTGAGATGCCCTGATGACCATGCTGAACAGCAATCTGGGCGCCTTTTTTCTAAACGCCCATCAAGGACTCGAAGACTCTCTCGAGCTGATGCTACAAAAGCAGTTTTGAAGGATTGTCATTCATAGTCTTTAGTTTAAGTTTTAAATTCTTTCCAATAGATCAACCGAGACGTTATGCAGAAATCAAAACGTTTCAAAAAAGGTAGATGCATTGTCCAATGCAATAGCCAAGCTCATGGACACAAGTGAAGTTGTTTTCCAGGCCCGCTGCCAGGTTTGAAAGTTTGTGGAGAAAACACATTTATAGGGGGAAAGATATGTTGTTTTTATTGTATATTTAAATCATTTTTTTCTAAGGACCACAAAATTAGGGGCACAAAAAATTCGGGATCACTGCACCCGAATGCCACCCGTAGCTAGGGGCCTGCTGTTTTCCTGCTAATGGCTTGGACAACCTTTTGGTTTTACTCAGAAACAAGAACATCCTAATTTCTGCTGCTAAATCGAAACAAATCTTGGTAAACAAAACGAACGTGGTCTTTTTTCATGACAGTCAGTTACGTAAATATAGCGAAAGAAACAAACAAAAATTGAAGTTCCCGTGTTGGGCTTATGACGGAGCTTTGAGAGGTTTTCCATTCAATTTTGGTCAAGTCGTGGATACTCAGGTTTGGTGAAGCGATAATGTAAATTTATGCTGTACAACTTGCGAAAAGTAGCAATATCTCGCGGTGCTAATAGCAAAGTTGTTATTGTACACACTACAGCTACAATTAAGAAAACAATAATTTCACTTTCTTTTGTGGCTATACAATTTACAGTAAGAATGTACAGCAACCTCGCGTAAAATTTACCGTAGAAAAACTGCATTTGACGATAAATATCTTGTCGATAACGAATGTAGCATTCCAACTTCGCTGACAGAATAGGCTTAATAATATTTGAACGCCCCTTTACACTGTCAATTTTTATTGATATTAATTTAGTGATAAATCTAGACTTCTCTAGTTTACTAACTGGTGAAACATAAATCCAGCAAGATTTTCATAAATCCAGCAAGATTTCATTCCGCTTTTAGGACAGAATCGGTCTCTCCTTGTTTTATTAGCTTTTAAGAAATGAAATCCGGCAATCTATCTTCAAGGATGCCGTAGTTGCAGTTAAAGCTAAAGTAAAATTAATTGCTATGCTGCATAGTACGGTGCAACTCGACCTGAATAGAAGCGGCCAATCAATAGGACTTTTACAAGAAGAAGCATTGTTTTTCACGATACCTATTTTTGTTGCATTTTGCTAATCTGTGCTGGATTTTCAAGCAAATCCTGTGGAAATCCGGCGAAAAACAGCGCGGACAGCCCGAAGGTACCTGGAAATCGTGACATTGCGTCACCTATTTAGTTTCAGCGCTTAGTGAAGCCGGTGGAAGGACATCAAAGGTGCAGCCATCAAGTGGAATTTGCAGAAGACAGATTTAGTGCATGGGTTTAATAAGAGCTTAGGTTGATTAGCAGGCTTTAAATTAATTCAGCGCTCCCCAAAGACCGGCCCGCGAAGGATTCCAATCCAGCCCGCGAGCTTTCCTGAGAATGTTTAGTATTTTACATTTTTCCTGTACATAAATCATTGTAAGATGTAATTACACAAAAAGCAAATAACATTTGCTGTAATTGAGAATTTAACCAGATATGTTTTAGAAACCATAACAAACCATGCTTTCTGCTTTGATCAAACGCTCAACTACAAAGGTTTTTGAGTTTACTTGCAATATGTGAAATAAAAGTTATTCACTTGCTACCAAAGTCATTCGTTTTGGAATGTTATATTTTGAGAACAACACAGACAAGTAAATTTAAGAACACATTCTAAAGGGAAACCGCATGGATTTTCTAATGCTCAGTGGCTCTCAAAACTTGTTTTCTTGGTAGATAACAGAAAAACTGGACTATCTGAATGCGTCACAGCAAGGAAAGGAGAAACTCATTCACAATCTTTTGGGGAGATTAAGCATTTGAAGCAAAGCTTAAACGTTTGCGAAGGCAGTTACGCCAAATTGTGCTTGATCATTTTCCGTGTTTGAAGAGTTCAGTAGGAGATGGTGAACGTGACATTGGTGCTAAATATGCTGATTGAAATGTAAAGTTGCATCGTGAATTTGGTGGCCGATTTCAGGACCTTTGTAGTTTGGAAAGTAACATCAAAATATTTTCATGCTCTTTGACATTGATGTAGAATCAGTGCCAATAGATTTCAGAATGGAATTTATTGAATTGCTGAATGACTTGGATCTAAAGACAAAATTTCTATCAAAGACGCCTGTGGAATTTTACAAGGAGTGTCTCCCAAGAACAAGGTTTCAAAACGTTGTTTGGAAGCACTTATCTTTGCGAACAACCCTTTTCTAAGACAAAGTATTGTAAGTCCATGTGTCGAAACAGAATTTCAGATGCACATTTGCGCGATACTCTCCGTTTTGCAGCATCAAGCATGGAACCAAATATTGCAACTATTAGTCCTATGCAACAAANGAAGTAGTTTCATAAGTCACATTGCAAACATGTTACCGAGCAAAGAAAATAAATAGCAGCATACAAACGTGACTAATGTTATGCGTGTTGATTTTTGTTTCTTTCAATACACAAAATAGTCCGACACGCGGGCGCTGATAAGATCGCGAATTTGGCCCAGCATCTAAAAAGTTTGAGGACCCCTGAAATAATTAAGTGCGACAGCAATGATCAAAATATAATATAAAAAGCAGGACCACCACCGTTGAAATAAGGTCTTTTATATGAAAAAAATCATTGGCATTCAGGATATTCACTACTAAATTGGAAAAGTTCAACCCTGGTAGCGAAAGGTTTCGTTAAGATTTGCCGCATTTCACACTTGACTTGGAAAAAATTAAGGCGTTTAATTTAGACTGGCTAAGTCAGCTATGTCCAACCTGCAGCTGTCGGGCCGCATGCTGCCCAGTCGAATGTTTTCCTTGCAGTATAAGTAGCCAAGATACTGACAACCTGTTCTTATGTTGATAATCTCAAATTTGACATTTTTGATGCAGGTAGTCCTCAGTACCACTTTATCACGTCTGTACTGCATTGCAGTTGGGATTCAAACGCTTTCAGTACATCAGCTTGAAGTGAATTTGTTTTGCCAAGATCAAAGTAAGTCATTCAGTTTGCAGCCCTCATTAATATATCATTTAATGTGCGGCCCAGGTTAGCAAAGTAACATACTATTTGGCTCAGTAACCAAGTTCATACAAAGCGCTGCTGCCGTTGACTTGCCGCCAGTGCAACATTCACGGCGGAAGTAGCCGCGTGGCCCACAGCGTATTAGCAAGCTGAGATGGGGACCGCAGACAAGTCATGACACTCCAATACAAAGTAGAAAAACGAGTCTAACCAAACTGAATAGTAAAGCATTTGAAAAGAAGTTGCGAAATTTTTATCGATTGTCCAGATTACTTGAAGGAGACTGGAGACTTACATTACGGTCACAGCTTGTGCTTGAAAACTATAATTCGCGTGCTTTCTATAAATCATGCGTATTCATTATTTCTCTAAACCTTGCTTTAGTTATTCATCAAGCTTTTGCTTGCAGTTTGAGACTGAGGATGGGTTAATTACATGGTATCAATTTCCAGTTGAAACAATTGGAGAATTGATTCGTCTGCGATGCCTTTGTGGAGACATACTGTGGGTATCCAAATTGCGTTATTAAAAGCTCGGTTACGCATTTGCAGGTCACTACAAACATTTTTGAAATTCGTTATTTGTAACCGAATTTATGAAATAATTTGAAACCTCACGGTGGTCATGTTGTCATATAGTCTTACCTATAGATACAAGTAGGAAATAAAAACAAATCCAAGATATAAGCAGTACATGAAAGCAAAAATTGAAAAGAACGACACCTTAAGATGAATCAAATACAGGTCTCAGTATTTTCATAATTATTCTCCCTTCTGAGAAAGGCAGATGCAGTTATAAGATTATGTAAGGGAAGCGCATGCGTAACAGAGGGACAGGGGTGCGAACCAATCTGCCCCCCATGGATAACTAAATGTCAAAACCAGATCCCCACTTGGCTTATATTTCAGTATCCCCACGTGGCTTTCAGTATCCCCACTTAGCTTATATTTCAGCTATTTGCAATTAGCCACAGTTCATCATATTCTCCGAGCTGATGTGATGGCAGTGAAGGCGATGCTGAGAAAATAGAAAAGTACAAAACATCTAACATGCGTGTGCATGCAACAAAATGCTATCTTTTGGCGAGGTGTCGAATTATGCAAGACAAAGCAGTTGTTGCTGGACTCCATGAAGTTGAAAAAAGAACTGTGGAAAAGAATAGAAATACTTTGAGCCGCCATATTGATGTCATTATGTTCCTAAACGGTGGCCATTAGGCCTCCTTCAGATAAATTCTCCCTGGCTCAAACCTCTATACTGTAGCTGCGCCACTGATGGAAAGAAACCTCAAGTAAGCATTTCTTCTACTATAGAGTGACCCAACCGCCTTTTGTGTATTATAAATATGAAAGTTCGCCAACCCTTCATTGCAACATAACTGTGTAGTATTACTCAAAAATTTTACTGACAACTCTGATCTAAAGAAAACACAACACAGAACAGATTCTTACCGACGTATCCTCTTGCCGGCTTGCTCTCAATTACCACAAACACGAAACCTAGCGTAGTCAAAATGAAAGAAATGATTACTGAACATGCCTCTCGAAACTGGCATGTTGGACGTTGCAAAACATCATCCATCAGTAGAAAATAAAAAGTTGAAAGTGTGCAAGTTCATGATGCCGCTTGCAGTTGTAGTCCTACTCGCATGGTAAGATGGTAGCTCCTAACTTGACAAGCTTGACCATTGTTAAAACAATGCCTTTTGTTTTATCATATCAGTTTGTAATCGACGTCTCCACTGTGATCGATATGTCAATATCAATTGAAAAAGAGCCATTTGCAATTGACTACATCTTCACAAGCTTACCGGTATTCTGGAACCAAGTTAATTATCTGCGTACGCTTTTTCACAATGCAAAGGAATGTCGATTTTAAAACTGGCAAACACTCCATGGTGCACTTGAAAAAAGACTATTGAAAATACAGAACATGATGCCAGGAGGTTGATTATATTTGCAATTTTTCAACGGTCTCATCCTGGCGCTAAAGTATGCTCAATGATTGACTGCATTAGAAATGCTTTGCATCAAAATTCATTTGTTGGTAAATTATTTGTTGGCTTCAAAAATGCTTTGTCATTTGTGTAAAGCAGCCCAAAATGCCGCTGAGGACAGTTCAGTCTGGTAAAATGATGAAAACATTTCAAAAGAGTTGGACAGGTGTGGATTTCAGAGACGAAAACATGGCGGTTGCTTCGCCCCCCATTAGGACTTTCGCACTTAGTATTTGCATTGTTTTGTTAAAATTCATAGAAATCACTCAAGGGTCATTTTTAATAAGCTCTGAAGCAACTCGTAGGTTTTTCAAAACAAACCAAAAATTATTTGCAAATGTTGCAAAGGGGCTTCTCAAAAACTTTAATGGGTATTTTTGAGGCCGCTTTCTGAGAGTTTGGCCCGGGACCCTAAAATCTAATATGCACCCCTGAGGATGATTGCAATTTTCTTCAGTCCCGGACTTCGCGTTATTTATTTAGTGAAGCTTTCAACCAGTGGTTATGGCAATTTGAAGGTGTCTCGATTGGGATTGGGTGCGTAAATGTTACGCTTTTCTTCATAAACTAAGCTAAAAATAAAGTTAAGATGAAAGATCATGTTTTTCTCTTGAAACGGTCATTGTTCTTATCCCGAAGCTTTCCTCCCGTTTCGCAACCATTACTTTTTGCTGCAATCCGCAAACAGTCTGGTTTTCCGAGAAAATGAAACAACAATCCGAAGCCCAACTGAAAAAGAAAAGGACGTACCTTAGTTAAACAAGTTTCTTTAAAAATAATCCTCGAAAACCACTGCTGTCATTACGCAAACTTGCACTTATCATTCGCCATGACATTAAAGGGGCTTGCGGACTGTGCGTTAAGCCAAAAGCGAGGAGCAATCGGGAAAGTGCTGAAATACGCCATGCTTGCTGTGTTTAAAGCAAACATGTTCCCAGTGGTGCACTTAGGGTTGGGGGGCCCGAGGCAAGACTGAAATAGGGGCCCTCTGATGACGTCATCATATTCAGCCAACCGTGATAACAACTTTTGATCAAGCCTAGGACAG
>JGI24021J15306_10006447_pt1 | contig 14125 bp, 10 predicted proteins | sample Ectturendosymbi1_FD_15306 | JGI IMG/M metagenome (IMG submission 15306) | reverse complement strand
GTTTTCATTGTATTAAAAGTATCCTACGTGCTGACAACATGTCTTTGTTTTGATATTTTTGGATTTGAAAATTTTGATGCAGGTGGTCCTCAGTGCCACTTTGTCACGTCTGTTACAATTGCAGTTAGGATTCGAACGCTTTCAGAATATTAGCTGAAGATGAATTTAGTTTGCTAAGATCAAAGTAAACCGTTGAATGTGCGGCCCTCATTAATTTTTCTTTCAATGTGCTGCCCTGGTTAATATAGCGATATACTTTTTCGCTCAGCAAGACATTTGGGTTGGACATGGCTGACCTAATCTCTCGGTTAGTTTTACCCCAGCTAGGAACCTAACCAAACTTATTTTAAATTAGGTAAGCGGGGACACACTATTAAAATATCTTTAAGCCACGATTGTGTTTGATGGTGATTGTGGATGTGTTCTCAATTGTGTACTTGTTATTTGGGTATCGTTGTTCAAACGAGTAGTGTCGTCGCTAATTGTATATTAAATCGTGTTTTTTCTCGGAAGTTGTTCAACCAAAAGCGTTGATTTTCTGTGTTTCGCAATAACAATTGGTGTTGTGTTTTTATTAACGAGAGCGCATAATATCATTGCAGTCGACATTGTCAAGTAAGAAGGGACGCACTATTCTGAAACAAAAGCTGATGGATATTAAACTTCTTTAAAATGACATTTCAGGCTCTGTCTTACCCTGACAGTTAAACTTATGAACGTATGAGAGATAAAATGAGTAGGCAACAGCCTCCCGCAGTATAGAAATTGGGCAATTTGGCTTACAAGTATCTTGGCAGACATGCCGAGTACACGATAAAGGAATGAAAAGTTTCACATTTGTAGTTGTTCGTTTTCCGGTAGAGTTGACGATCATACCCCTGGGACTATTTGAAACAGAGTCAGGCTCGTACTCACTGGGAAGAAATATTTAGATCTAGAGACGTGTCAGAGTCAGACCAACAGGTTGAAATTTTGCACGACCATTTAATCTTTGTATACAAAACAGATCAAACGGTTTTACTCAATGCAGTCATCACCTTTGACTGCAAAACTTCTAAGGAGTTTTCAGACTGATGTTTTGTTTGTTTATGAGGTTATTTTCACATTTTGTGACGTCCCCAAATGTTTTCATTTATTTATTGTTTTATGAAATATTACCTATTTGTAACGCCCGCAAAGCACAAAGATTAGTAATCTTGAACTTTAACAAACGTTGCTGCAGAAGTAGGTAAAAGTGCTTAAATAGAGTGTCCTCTTGCTCAACACACACAAAAACATGTTTGAAAAGAACTTGAAAAACTCCAATATATTCGTGCAACATCGCTAACTTCCCAAAATAAAACAAACTCATATGTTATCAGCCCTCAATTACTGTACATTTTCCCAGCACTTAACCTTTTTCTAACTTGTAAAGATTGCAATGGCTTGAACATTGCTATTCGCACGCGTCGCACATCAATTTTTGATTTTCAGAAAAACGTACCAGCTTTTGTACAGTTTTGTCAAATCATAATCTCCAGCCTCAAACGTTGGCTTTACGCACCACGGATTGTGATTCGCTATCCATGTCGTTGCAAATTGACAATAGGTCATGCTGAAAGTACTGGCAACCTACATACGATGTTGAAAGACATTAAAGGAGCATTCTTAATGCCTCAATGTTTCAGCTTCCTGTGTGAAACTGTTTTTGATTTACGCTAGAAAAAAGTTGAATGCTTGGATCAATTTTCACTTGTTCGGCGTCATAGTGAAGGTTATTTTGTGTGACAATGTAGGTGCTTTTGAAACGTCAGAAAACAGAAAGTCAAACAAGCAGTTGCTGCCCGGAAAGGTATGTTTATGTTTTGGCAGAGATAAAATATTCCGGAACGAAAAATATTACTTAAAAAATAAAGTAATTTCTAACGTTTTGAAACCGAACAAAGTGTGTGTTTGAGGAAGAAAACTCTATCTTTGCGTTAATTTAACAAACAATTAACCAGACCTAGCAGTGTATGACCATGAAATTTGAAATACAGTAAAACGCTGTGATCAAAGCGTTTTGAGAAAAGATGTAGACCAGCGCTCTTCAACCGGTGTGCACGGTGCACCCTAGGGTGCACCAAAATATGCGTGGGGTGCACCACTACGAAAGGGTTCACAAAGGTGCACCACAAACTTGTCACACTAAAATATTTTTTACAAAAACTTTCTGTTAGCAAAAATGAACCATTAACCAACCAATCACTTTCAGGATTTAACTAAGACTTTGCACAATCTAAACTGTGGTTCATAAGCATCACACCATATCAAGCTAATTGTTGTAATCAGATGATTATTTGTGATTCATAAGCAGCAGGCAATGAGTCATTATCCATTGAATTATGTAGGTGAATTACTGAATTAGAGGACTTTGCTTATTTAGACCCGGGTACTTACAGGTATGGGCGCAATTAGGCGGGGGACACGGGGAAGTGTCAGTAAATAGGGTGCATGAGTTCGTCAAAATATCTTTAAGGGTGCACGGTAACAAAAAAGGTTGAAAAGCACTGATGTAGACTTCGTTGGCGAACAAACATTTCTGTTACAAAACAAATGTCTCAAGTGAAACGGTAGCTAATAGATGGTGAAGAATTTGATTGAAGGTGACTGTAAACCGTGAAGTTCTTCAAGATGTCTAGGACTTCTTCCGATGCGTCTCTGACGTGAGGACAGGCAGATCTCAGGAAGGGAATGAAATATTGTCAGAAGAAGTCGAAATATTTGTATCACACATTGCTAGCGAGCCTTTTGAATTTTTGTCAGATGTTGCAGTTTTCTGTAGAGTTACAAGCAAGGTAGTCATTGATGATTTTGGTGTTTTTAATGCAATGTCAATATTTTCTACCTGCGTAATAAGTGACGCAACGAATATTATGACAGCGCAAAAATATCAAGGATCCCATCCATAAAACGTTGAGGCCAATTAATCCATCATTCCCTGGCTAATGGCAACACTATCATTTACAGAATCAACTCGATTTTGAAAAGGGAGCACTCGGAAGGGTCTACGTTGCAACAGTTGTTTTGTTGAACAACGAACGATCGATTATGCTACAGTGTGGATGAAACTTAAAGCATGAATGAACAACCTTCTTCTAACATGTTCCTCTCGAGAAACACGTGCCATGACATCAACAGAATTGAAGGAAATGTGATAAAGATTGTTGATTGATTTCTGGCTGAAAGCCGAGCGTAAAGGCAACCATAATTTCGGTTGATTCATCTTCATCAGCATTTGGATTGCTGAGACTATCCGGAGAAAGAAAGCTGCAAAATTAAAAACATATATTCCGAGCACTATAACTGTTATAGTTGATGATACGACTTGCTAGACCTATTTGTTTTATCGTCAAATACATGCATGAGAAGTATTATGACAACATCAGGTGCCACTACAGAAACATCTTCATTCACTTTGCCAGGCAACTGAGTGATTTCATTCAAACCAATGAAATTTGTATAACACCTTTTCCTTTCCAGCTGGCGATAAAGTGGCAGCGTGTTTTTGTTTCTTAAATGCAGGGCTGCGGGAATGTAGAGAATACCTCTGAAATGGTGTGCAAAATATCATAATACGCTTATTTGCTATGAAATTCCCGACACTCAGGGTGGGTTCCTAAGATAAGGAAATATTGACTCATTGCCAACTGAAGATATTGTTTCGTCAACAGAAATCTTCAGCATATGTCACATGTCATTTCTGCATAAAAATAATATTTCTGGTAAAATAGTGAAACTTCAGTGTTATGCACGCAATGGCTGAAAGAAACTACAAGCTATCTGTAAAAAAAACACAACTTGTAATTTCTTGTATAATGGCAATTGAAACAGAGGTTGGTTTACGACAAAGACAAACCTTAACGAAAGACTTTTGGCGATTTTTTGAATAGGTTTTTTTTTCTGCACAGGTTTGCGAAAGCTATTGTTCTGTGGTCAGTTCGTGTTGCATCTTATTACATTCGACGATTGTTGTTTGGAACTTATTGGAAGTTTGAATCGGCACGGAAAAGTCTATATTTATGTATTGTGCTCTTTCATTTGGGTTCATAATTACTTGGGGAATTCTTAATGCAATGTCTTGAAAAGTTTACCTAACAGAACATTTTTTGAGTTACATCAGTGAACAAACACCCATCAAGGAAATATATTTTTCTGCAAATGTTCGGGAAGAAATTAATGTAAAAGTACGAACAAGAGAAATACTCTAATATGCAAACAAATGCCGCCAGACGAAATGAAAGGGGAGTATTAATATTTGTCATAACAATTTTAGCCTTTTTTGAATACGACCGATTTAGCAACAGAAAATAAGCATTCCTACAATCAAACCTGTAAAACAACAGCACCACTGAGTTTTCAGCCGGTTTAAAAGTGGAATGGATTGCAAAAGAGTTATTCAACAGACGTTACCGTAGTTTTGTGAAATAGTAAAAGCGTTGGCTCTTTAAAGACTGTTTCAACTCTTGCCTGTATTCACGTGCACTTTGGCAAGTGCAGTCTCTCAGTATAGTTAGCTCGGTGCTCGCTGACCATTATATTGCTTTATCTGCAGTGGATCCTGTGCCTTTCTTTATTTCGTTGGTTTACAATTTCTCCTTTTTTTGTCATTTGTTTTGTTCTTTATTCGTTTCTTTTTTCAGTGGTTAGGTGTTCATTTCGCTCAAACTCGGACGTGTCCGAGCAGGTCTTCATTTCGCTCAAACTCGGACGTGTCCGAGCAGTTGACTAATTGAGAGCAATACCAAGAGCATTTCACAAACCGTCTATGTTTGGAGAAATAGTAGCTTCCAGAGGCCTTGGAACAATTGCTTCGGTTGCTTTTGCAATTTTCGTGCGCTGAAAAGTCGCAGCAAACCAAATGCTGATGGCAGTGAACTAGTCGTTACAATGGCTGTCGTGATGCGCGAGTTCAAAACAGCCATCAATCGACAATCTGTATCACGTTTTCGTCAATTCTGCTGATGTCATGTCACATCTTTCTCCGAAAAAAGTTGTCGGCAAATTGATTTCCTTAAATGTCTCACATTTCCTTTCAGCGAAACTTGACCAATCGATCGCTCTTTCCCAAGAATGCAGCAGTAGGAAGCCAGGCGTTGCTCTGTTAGAAAACTCAAGCTGGATCAGTGATGCTTAAAGAGTTGCTGTGTGCATTTGTTGAGGGAATTCGGAATTTTGATTTGAAAAATAGATGGATTTCAATTTTCTATTTTCTGAATGCTTGCCATATGTTCAAAACTTAAAATGTTTGTTTTGTTAAACTTCAAATAGCAAAGGATTCAATGCGTTTTGTTTAATGAAATATGCGTTAAGGGAAACATTAAATGTGCTTCCAAGTGCTGGCTTCTGAAGAGTGTCTTCAAAATGACAATGATTCCTATCACCATTCTCTTCTTCGCAGGGACGTTTGTAAAAGAACGTAAGAGCTGACATCAAATACAATGAAAATTGTTCTTTTTGCAATAGTTTTGGTCGGAATCTCTGTGCCCGTGCATTCTGGTAAATTCTATGGAAAGTATCATAAATAGTTAACAGGCGCTTTTCGTTAAAAGATTCTTGATTAAGTCTGTTCACGTATCGTTAGCAAAGGAGTTTGGAAGAACATCATGAAGTGAATTTTCTCTTAGTATGGCACACCAACGACTAGGAAATCAATCACAATCAAAAGCAACAAAATGTGCATGCAGAATGTTTTAGAATGGTGCAGCAGAAATTAAAAAAGCATATTGGGAAGTGTTTTCATGGTAATGTCGTTCTAAAAATTAATCAAAGTTAATGTTTGAAAAAATGGTATCGCAGGTCACTTGCATGTCAGTTATCCGAAAAGGAAAGGGCATCCAGCGCCATTTGTCAGGAAATCGGCTTATTCCACATGTCTTGTTTGACTGAACCTCTGGTTGATGGAGATATTTTTATGTGTTTAAACGCAAATTTGCCTGGAGCCAGAGTCGGATTTGAATCCGGAACTCAAACGTTTTGGATGGTGGAGACGAAGTCGGAGCCTGAAAGCTCGGTTCCGATTCCACAGCCCTTGTTTGTGGGGCAACCGAGTTTTTGAAAAGAGTACCATGGATTTCAGTTTTCAATTAACCAAATCATTCTGTAGCCCGAGCCAAAACGTTTCAGATGTTGAAGCCGGATACGGAGCTGGAGCCAAACTGTTTAGATGCCTGGAGCCAGAGTCGGAGCCTTAAATTTGAGTTCCGCCTCCACTGCCAATAACTCGATAAGAAAATTATTTCCAAATAGTTTGTTTACTTTTGGTAAAATTCTGTGTTGCATTCAGTACCTGAATGTTGTCGGAGCAATAGCTTTCAAAGCAATGGATTCTTCGTTTGCGTATAACAGTCACAAATTTGACTTAAGCTTGTGGAGGTACAAAATTTGTGATTTGTGATGCAAAAATTGGCCTTGAATAGATGTTTATCTAGTAGCACTGTCTACTCCTATAGAATCTTCGGAAGAGGCAATGGGGGTCAGTACATTGCAAGAAAAAGCAGATGGTGTTCCACATAATGACAACATCCTTGATGTCCTACGAAGTCACCGGAGATTTGCTCGCTCTTTGCCTTCTAATATACGAGACACATTATTGTTCGGGTGTCCGGTGCATACTTTTTATTGTTAATTTTGTGTTTAATTTACACATTGCTTTGCTAATCAAAATAAATGTTCAAACAACTGGTTCTTGTCTTTTATTGAAAAAAATATTTTCGGCTCTTAAATGCAACTTTGTTCAATTTCTTGGTTAAATATGAAAATGGTCTACTTTTTCCGATATGATTTCAAAAAAGTAAAGAAAGACATTTCCGGATAAATGCAGTCTTTGTTTAAAGGCAGAAGTTTTATGGGTAAATTAAAGGAATTTTCACAGGACGAGTTTGTGGGTATTCTCCGTCGAAGTTGCAACCCCGACAATTGCAGAAGCACATCAGAAAACAGAGCAAGGAAAAGTGAGTTATTGTGCGTCATTTTTATTTTGTTGTTGATGACTGTTGTTTTGTTGTTCGTGATGGTCGTTTCATTATACGTGATTGTTGTTTCTTTTTTGTGTCAAAGTTTAATGTTTCCTTTTGAGAGACTTTGCAGACAAACAATTCATTTCAGTCAGCTGTCCGCTTTTAGGACCGTGGTTCTTTTTGGTAGAGAGCCCCCGTTGGGTAACACGAAAAGTTGGCAAGGGTGTCGGAAGCATTGGTGTAAGGGCAGGCAATTTTTCGTTGGTGGAAAGGATATTTTGCGCGAATTTTCCAAATTTTACCAAACAAACGTTTACGTGAGAAAATTTCTACCAGCCCTTAGTACATTATACTTTCTTCTACTATGTTGTCATGCACTTGTGAAAATAATTTGGTACTTTATGTTTGGTTCTTTGATAACCCAACCGAATAAAGTACAATAGGTTGTGGAAGAACATTGTCAGAAGCTGACTCAGTATTCTCGAGCATCTGTTCTGTGGTTTTCAGAGTTATGAGGTTTTCCATTCACAGCTGCTTTTGTCAGCAAGAAACCTGATACCTATCTGGAATAGGTCTAAAGCTCAGTCCTTGTCTAAGACATATATGTGGTATACGTGGCATGTATCATACAATTTATACAATATGTCTGGGACATCAGTTTTGAAACATCATCTGCTCAACTGAACATATATGCAGCAGCAAGCATGCAACAAACTGTATGGCAAAATGTCTTTATCCAAACTGTGATTAAAATAAAAACAAAAGATTTTCTGTTCTTGCCTTTCATGGAATCTGCTAATATGAAGTTGGCGCCTTGCAGTACACTAGATTCCCTCAGTTTGCAAATAACGAAGCACGTAATAGGAATGCCTTCTTGTGCCAAACTTTCAAGTGAGTCAGTCACTCATTAACTCTCACAAAATAATACAGAAAGTTACTAGAAATAGTTTGTTGATTTTATATATTTATGATGTTTTTATATGACAAAAAGAACAGTTATTTATGCACGCAACAACAAAGAAGTATAATTTCCTTGCTGGAAAGAATTGTCTAAGGGCTTTTGCTAAACTCTTTCGAGATTTTGCCCAACTTTTTGACCATTCACAACTATGAGGGGTGCGCTTTCATCACCTGCACCTACACCACTGGGAGAGAGAATTCCAGCGACATATTATTGGAAAGTAAAGAGTTAATTGTTCTGTTTTTCCCATACTGCTTTGCCATTCGAACATTTGTTTTCATGTCACATTAACGCCATCATCAAAACAAATTCTCGGAACAAACTGAATATGAAGCCGATTTTCGATTTGCATTGTCTTCAACAAAGCCACGAATTAAGCTACTGATTTCGCAAAAGCAATTGCATCCTTCACCGTTAACCAGCAAAATGGCAAATAAATTGCTTTTTGTTTTTTGTGTTTGATTTTCAAGTTAAGTAAGGCACGAGATGCTATCAATGACTAAAGCCGAGGGTGGCACGACTAAAAAATTTTAAGAGCCACTTACTCAGAACGTGCCCTATTTGTTTTTTGCAGTATTGCTTTAGAGCATATCTTCCTAGACAATACAGTTTGACGTTATCCCGTGCGCTTTCCGCTAATGTTCTCCAATACAATGTTCTGCTTTTTCTTTAGCAAACTGCGTTACATAGCTAGAGTGAACCCACAATCCATGTTTGCAATGAACTTCGTGTCTGGCTCATGCAATAAACTAAAAACGAACCGTCTTTGGAAACCTTGTCTCTTGACCTAGTTCGCCATCTTGACCCATTGAAGCGTAGTCGGAAAAGGATCACAATTGAAAATATTTTCGCAAGTTCGTGAAAACTTTGTCTCCGATACTTCAACATTTTCCAACAGAAATGTTGTTTTAATAAAAAAAATGCATTCCAAGGCGGCAAAATCTGTCCAGGTTTTTCAGTTGGTATGAAAACTAAATAACCTTAGTTTGAAGAAAACGTTGGAAAAGCGTTTTAGGAAAACCGCGTTTTCAAGCAAATGTTTCAGGTACAAATTGTTTCAAGTTTGTTCAAAGAATTACGAAAAAATAAGTTCCTGCAAAAACTCATTGCATTTACTGACATTACACCAGACAGGCAGTAGTCTGAACTGAATAACTGTTTCTAATAGAAAACAATACTTCAACGCGCGGGTTTGACTTATTCGCAAAATTATTGCAAAAACATAACGTTTTCTGGAAAGGTTTTAAGACCAACTCCAAGCCACGAAAAGCATAAAGAAAATTAATTTCAAACATAACGATACAATATAATTCCTGGCGCTAGTGTCAAAGTGTCAGTGATGCTTTTATCTATCCCATGCGTCCTTGGATATGTAAAAGACGCATACAAGCGTCTTATACTGTCAGTAATCGAGTACAGATAAATTATGCCATGACTCAATCATGCTTCAACACTGTTCTACGAAAAACCCCTGCCATTACTTTCTGATCTGGGGCAAAAATAAATTCAGTACAAGTGGAAAAAGTTTGAAAATGGATTAGGAATTTATAAAACAACTGTTTGTTATATTAAAACAGGAACATACAATGTTTCAAACTTACATAAGAAAACCTCTATGAAACAATAGCATGCACGATGTTTTGCTGCGACAACATGACAAGTGCAATCGAAATACTCATAGTTTTAGTTGGTTGTCTGTTGGTAACTTGTCGTCTCTTTGCTATTGCCATTATTGATCTATATTGTTGGTGCTTTACTCAGTGATATCCAGAACTCTAGGTATCACTGGCTTTGCCTCATCAAAACACTGTAAGACTAAACAGCAAACGGAACAACACAATCTAAAAGACCCAAAGATCTCCTTGTCAATCAGCACCTCCAAATGCTCCTGAGTAGCAGTGCTTTTTTCGAATAAACTTTAGTGAACTTTGTGTTAAAAATCTTTGCAAAATGATTCGTTGTACAATGATGTAGCACGTCAGCTATGGATGGAAACACAAGTGGCAAGAACAAATGGCATGCAGAGGAATTTCTCTCGTGATTAAAAAATCAAACTAGAAATCAATCTTCCCGCATTTTATGCAATATTCTGCTCATTTGCTGTATTTTCTTGAAGCACCGCAAAATGTGACGCTGGTGAAGGTTAATCAGTATAATCATTCAGAATTAGACAATGAGTATTCCTGGTTTTTGGACCAAATTTCGAGTAGCAATGTTTTGTGCCATCTTGGAGGAAAAAAAAGTATTTCTTCAAGTACAGCAGAACTGCTGGAGAATATCTCATTGCTTAAGTTAATGTACGTAAATTGCATTATGATTATTTTTGCAGATTACTGCCAGTTATGCCAAGCGATGCGAGATTGCCTTAACAAGAAGCGTCCAACTCATAATTGAAAAGGCCTTAAACACCAATCTGCACTGACGAGTTGCCAGGAGTAGCCGCTCACGATTCTTTGTTTGTTTTATTGCGCCCAGGAGTTGCCGTGTCGTGCACGAGTGCAGAATTACCCGATGCAACAAAACAAACAAAAAATCGTGCGCGGCTACTCCTGGCAACTCCTCAGTGTAGATTGACTTTTATGGTTGATCTTATCAAGAACAACTTTCATTCACCGGAAAGAATTGGAGGAAATCCACTTATTACAAACTTGCGGGACTCGATCGATTCCTTTTCTGTTGAAGCAGCCATTTACAATTGTTTTTTTGTATTGCATAATATACCTTTCAAATGTTTCATTTACACATATGTACATTCACATCGTATTAACGCCACTGCTCGTCTCTACCAACATATTCTGGGTGTATACGGAAGGGTAAGTGTTTTTGTAAATTTAATGTTCTTATGTTTGCCCCAAAATCCACATCCAGTCGCACACTGGAATGTTGTATCTGATCCAGTTGCTTGCTAGAATTTGGAATCTGATCATCAGTTCTAACTGTTCTTGGTCAATTGTGTTTTGTTAACTACTGACTTTGGAAAAAGTTGATGCAGAGAATATATCTTAACGTTGACACCAATAAAGCTTTTGTTTGGACTATTCCTTCTGAAATCGTAAATACCTATCTAAAAATAATTTTATGTGTTGAATATTCGAAGGTAGATGGACGATGTCATTTGCTAATTTTTATTACGTTTTCTATCATTAATTTTTGTATGATATTATATATCTTATTATATTGCTTAAAGATAAATGTCTCAGATTAATTGCATCATAATTTAGATTGAAGAATGCAAAAAACTCACAAGTCATAAAAGTAGCATTAAATTGTGCTTAATATTTTAAAATGTCTGCACAGTTTTCGAATGACAGCATGCATGAAGTTGTAGAGCACTTTCATCATATGTTCTACCAAATTCTTCCAATCTTCAAATGGTTGCTTGTTCCATTTACCACTGGAGCAATGTCATTATTATGTTTCTATTGTTTGATATTACTACTGCTGGCCATCGACACAGTAATATTGTTTTGCTAATTGGAAAGAATAACTGTTTGATTTTGTTGCAAACATCTCAGTTGAAACTTTGTTCCAAAATGATGTGTATTTCTTGCGAATAAACCATATCAAAAAAATGTATGAACCAGTGCACAGCATGATCAAGCTATACTTTGCTATAGATGCTTGCTTTTTTGCAAAACGAGTCTACAGTCGGAGTTACTGACAACCAGAATAAATATCAAAGCAATGATGATATTTACCCCCCATACCGCCTGAATTTGCTTTTCATTGTTGAAACTCTTTACAAGCTTCAACACTGTAAAACATTGTTGTGCCTTCTCTATCTAGCTTTCTGCACAGTTCTCCTTTGTCATGTTAGCTGTATTAGTATATGGAAAATGGCTACAAAAATCATTGTACTGTAAGTTTATCATGTAAGTCAATTATTTCCCCAAATCCATCGCTTTCTCCATCGCTGACCTCTCATGCAGCATTTTTTCAACGCGTTTCAACACGAAAATCCACGGCATGGTGGCCACGCCAATAACAAGAGACAAACAAACATGACTCAGCATTTCTGACGAGCACGCGAAAGCCAGCAAATGAAGGTTCTGCCATAAAAAAAAACAAAGTGTCCGCAATGGTTGACGTTCAGCCACTCAGATAAATTGTATGATTTTTTACAAAACGAGAGAATATAATCCAACGTTAAAAATTTTTATAGGGTTAAATGCGTTTTCCAGCCAAAGGACACATCAAACGGTCATCAATTTGAATGGAATTGTGGCCTATCAGCGCAATGAAAGTGCGCAAAAGACAAACATTGGCTTCATTTTTCAGAAAATGAAGGAAAACTCTGTTTGCAACAATAAATACGACAAAAGCATTTTGTAAAATTGGTGTTTGAAACTTGGTCTCTTGGAATTTGAAATACCATTTTCACGCCGACGCTCACCATGCTCTAATGCAGCTATGTCCAACCCGTGGCCACTCATGGGTTGGTGAAACACTGCTTTTTGCTTTTCTTATTTTTATCCTTGTGGTTCCATTGGCACTAAATTTACGTATGAAATCATACTTATTGTGCGGAGTGGTTAAAGCTGGCACGCGATTGTTACCGTTGCAGCTAGGATTCAAACACTTTCACTCCGCCGCACTTATGATATTGCCTGTCCTTTCAGACTGGTGCACACGGAATTTATGAATATTATGCGAGGGTTACCTTGCATCCCAACAATTTTTTGACCATTGCATGAAGCAACTCTTAAACAGAAAACGCTGTGTCATACGACAACGTGACGCATCGGCTGGGCCCTCTCACTTACCCAAATACATTTCATTGCAACTACCGTATTTGGGTTCTATATCTAACAACATACGGGAGAAACTCAGCACTTTTATAAGACACAAGGCGGTAATAAATGTGAAGTTGCGTTGTTTTCAAAACACCCGAAAGCTTGAAAGCTGGCTAGCGGTTTAGGACCGGCAAGCTTTACTCAACCGTTGTAACGTTGTTTACAGGCTTACGTGTTCATGCAGTGCCTCCTACATCGGGCAAACGCAACCCGAATTAATAAATCGTATAGAGGAGCATCGAACGTCACTATACTCTATAGTCTGCAGACCAGGCGCGGNCACAGGGAGGATGCATTCCCCCCCCGCCAGACCTAAAGAGGAACTTGATTTCATCAAACATCATCGCCAAAATACTTTTCAACTGCACATTACTCGCTAAAGATGCTAAAATTTGACTTATGGTTACAATTAGCCAAATACGGCTTCTTCGTTTCATTAGACGAGCTGGCCTTGTTTGTGGAACCTGATATAAAATAGTCAATGATCGCATGGGTGTCCGCAGGGCAGGGAGGCAAAACGGGAATTTTTCCCCCGCCTGGATATTGGGATTAAGAACCATATATTTATGGAAAAAAAACTGAAGTGGGCATCTCATTTCCGATTAACTTATTTGATTCTTGCAATGACAGCTTTTTTTCCGGTATGAAACTCACACTGCACAAGAGTCAGGTTCACAGCTATAGTGTCATGCAGTGATGAGCTTGCAGTTCACTCATGTCCCCTCCTTTGCCTGCAGAGGTGGGTTGCGAAACTCGCAAGCGGATCGTTCTACTGTTGGTCCTTATTGCCTATCAATAACATGGCAACAAATCTTCAAAAGTTCACTTCATATTCCAGTAGCAGGTGTTTTGTTGCATGAGACTGTTGAACGCAGCCATCTTGGCAGGTAATACAGCGAAAAGTGACATGCTGATAACGGTACGCCACGTACATTTATACTTTTTGAAAAGAAGCATGAGTGAGTCTATAGCAATGCTTCAACAAGTTTAAAAAATCCATTATTAGTGAGAGTGTGACCAATGTGCCTGAGTGTCAAACTACACTTATGCAGGCTTATTTTCATGAAATGTAAAATTACGTGGCTTGCTACAGTAGAATACACCTATGCAAGCTCGTGGGAATACGTCTTAATCGTTAAGGTTTGGTTCTGACACCTGAGTGAACACTGAGTGCAAAGCTATATTTGCTGTGGCGAGTTTTCATAATTCATCTGGTCAATATTACAAAACTTGCGTGATGTTCTAATTGTAGTAAGTTCGTCCGTAGTCGTGTCCACATACAAGTCTACTTAATTGTCCGGTTTGTGCTGCAAGGTTTTATTGATCGCTTTGGACGAGATCCCAGACGTTTGCAGCTCTTGTTTCTAAGTCAGAGTTTCTCAAACGGGGCCCTC
>JGI24021J15306_10006446_pt1 | contig 14126 bp, 7 predicted proteins | sample Ectturendosymbi1_FD_15306 | JGI IMG/M metagenome (IMG submission 15306) | reverse complement strand
GCAGTTGAGTTATTTCATGTATTGCTGTTTAATATCCTGTGCTCATTAAGTGTTAAGTGCTGGTTGTGCAACTATATGCAAACGCAACGGTCTCATTTAAACTTAAAAGTTAAGCAATAACAAGCGTTTTTGTACCCCCCAAACCTGGCTTCGGGCTTGCTTGCTGCTGCCGCCTGTTTTTGGTAGTTTAGGTTGCGGATAACGTGGCACTGGTTCAATCGCTGCAGTCACGACGTCACCAACGAAATCAGGTGGAGCTTCAAAAAATTACCTCTTGTAAAGTGAAGACGGAGCAACAAGAGCTTTGTTGAAAGCGTAGCGCGTCGAGGGAGTAGCTCGTGTTGTCCGCAAGCCAATCATGCTTGGCTTCTTCATTACCAAGCCGCGTTCCTTTTTGATGCTCTCAAGCTTGTCTTTTGACTCCTTTCGCGTGAGAAGCTCCATGCTGCAGTGCAGTCGCATCGTTCATTAAGCCTCGTCGCAGCACCTTTTGTTTCTAACCGAGCTACATTATAAGTGTTGAGGGCAGGTGTGTGCAACATTTTTTGTCGGTGGGCCATATAACCAACTTCAGACATCTAGCTGGGCCACACGAAAAATTTAGTTTTTTAACAAACTGTCGGATTAGGATTTTCGTACATGATGGGCCGCCTGTTTCACACACCTGGTTTAGGGGAATCCCTTTACAAACTTCCTCAGAACCATACAAAAATAAAATTCGACAAAGCTAGGTCGGCTTATGTTGCAAAGCTTAAGACATATCAACAAACGTAATGGCATGTATCAACAAACGTAATGGCATGTCTTTAGCAGAATAATGAATATGTAAGTGAAGTATTGTTGTAATCACGCTTTTTACTTTAAATATTGCAGCCAGTGGCGCGTAACTGACGGGGGCGCGCAGTGGGGCGAGCCTACCCCTCGCAAGCTAAATGTATAAACTGGGCCCCCTTTATATGATATTTAGTATTCTTTAACTGGTATTTTCGGGGTGTTCGTTTTTATCTAGTATGGACATCGCCCCCTTCAGCTAAGCTTTGCCACCCCCCTGGCTCAAACCTCTAGTTACGCCACTGCTTGCAGCCATTCCGTTAGTGCGTGCGAAGTGGTATTAATAGCTCTTGATTTCTTTAGGTAGTTAAAGCGTGATTGTCACAATGGACAAATTTACTACATCTGAAAGGTGCAACCAGGTCATGCCCGGATCCGATGACAGCACCGACCTGCATTGCTGCCACTCCATGACTTAATCAACACGACCACATGGAATGGTGGAAGGATCAGCAACGGGATTGCAGCAACTCAATTTATCAAGAGTACTAAAAGGTAGCAGCATATCTTCAATTTATTAAACGACACCAAGTGCGTGCAGCAACGAGTATGAGAGCACCGGCTCTCCCCAGTAATGCGCAAACGATGCTTACCTGTACATGAAATGACTTGATTGCAGCCTCTCCCACTTGTAAACAGTTCCGTTGCTTGCTCCACTGAATAGTAGCATAGGAACTTTGCCCGCTGTGTACACAATTTACTAAGTAGTTGCAATATAACATAAAATTTATACCAGGGCGACGACGACCGGGCAATAAGTCCCTTTTTCAACAATGTTAAGCAAGCATTTCTTACCGAATGTAGTGGCTCGTTACCTACGGTCGTTACGCATTACTATTATTTAATTCCAAGACTTAACGCATTGTGTTTACTTGTGAAACTTATGCATATTTTTGCAGATGCTATGCGTGATCGCACAGAAGCTCTGGAAACCTGTTGCAGCGTTGCTTGCGGAAACTGCTGTGTGAATGCAATGCAACAAGAGTGGTCACCATTTTTTTTTTAAAGTGCAGAGCTCTGGGAAGCTGAAAATAAACTGAGCGAAATGTGATTATTCGGGTTTTAATTTTGTGCATCGAGCAGCAATTGTACGCAACTGAAGATAGCGAACCTTATAGCTAAACATAACATAAAGGTACTTAGAGGCAATGTTACGTCTCTATACATTTAGGTTTAGCAATCGGCGGTTCAAATTCTCAGCTACATTTTTCGCGGTTATGTTTTACAATAGCAATGAGTATACATATGCAGTTGAAATACGCCAATGCACCTAAACGAGTGGAATCAAAACTCACTGTACGCAACGCTGTCAATGGCATGGTTGCATTTGAGCGCAGTCAAGCAACCGGCGCTATTAAATTTCCACACGTGGAGGTGACGCCTGTTGGTCGTACCTGAAAAACGTATATTAACCAGACAATTGTAACCAACAAGTATGTCATAGCTGAACCCCACCCCCATTACACGAATCCGCAAAACACGCCTGGCTCATAGATAAACGCACCTACTATCTGTCCGGATTCCGGATTATACCGTAGTTTCAGCAGCCTGTGGGCGATTTCATCATCCGATCCTGATTGAAACGTTGGAAGAAATTCTGTAACCTGTAAAGTTTTACACTTGTTTCATAAGGCGGACGGTTACTATTAGTAATCGGTCGTCAATAAAGCAATTTTGTGAAAACGACCCGAATAAGATCAGCAATGTTCCGTATTTTAAACTTAAATTTATACATGAAAAAACACATAAACCAGCTGTTTTAATCAAAACACAACAGCAAACTTGGAAAGGAAAGACATCGCTTAAGTCGAGCCGATAGTGCGGTACATTGAAGTGCAACAAGCTTTTTTAGGTACACGCGTAAGGGCAGCGTAGGTGCAGGAGCAGGCATTTTTTGGTGATGCAAAAGATTTTGCCTAAATTTGCCCGAAAAACTTGTATGCGACAAACTTCCGCTCCCTACAAATTCCTCTCTATAAAGTTACCGTGGACTTAAATACTGTAGAATATTTGGCAATGTACTTGAAATTTCGTTCTAAATAACCCTACTGAGAAAAATACGCTAGGGTGTGCCGAACATTGTCAGAAACCAGCTGTCGCAGTACTCTTCAGCATCTGCCTCAGTTCTGGACTTCAGCATTCCATTAACATTCCAGCTGTTGCTGTCGGCAAGGAACCTCACACCAAGCTGGGGTAGGCCTAAAGCTGCTTCCTTCTCTGGAGACTTATATGTGGCATGTATCATATTATGACTGTGCGGTGAGTCTCACAACATTGTCGGTTCAACTTCACTTATATGCAACAAACAGCATGGCAAAATGGCTCATCCAAACACTGCCGCTAAAATTTTAAGAAGTTTTTCTGCACTTTCATATGAAGTAGGTGCCCTGCAGCATGCTCAATTACCTCAGTGTATAATTAAAGCACACAAACGAAGTGCCTTCTTTTTCCAAACTTTCAAGTGAGCCACTTATCAACTCTCACAAATTAAAACACGAAGTTACTAGAAACAGCTTGGTCTTTTTATATATTCTATGTGCTTTCTATGATATAATAAACTTACACACTCAATAACAAAAATATAATTTCAATTCTTGTTTAAAATGTCGAAAGTTTTCCCGAATGTTTTGAGATTTTACCAAAATTTTGACAATTTAAACTTTTGGGTGTGCACTTACACCCCCAGCTCCTTGCACTTACACCCCCAGAACTTGAAGCAGCTTTAACAGTCATCACAATAAAACAGGGTACTGATGGAGATGTAGTTACGAAAAAAACGAATGACGTTGATAGCTAATTGTTGACTGAAGAACTTGAAGCTTTGGGAATCGTTTTCCTTCCATTATCTTTACGCCTCATGCTTTGTTTGAATACCTGCTAGTACACAATCGATTTACAGCATTCTTAATGCTTTTAGTGCTTTGAGGATTTACCTAAAAATGCCTGTAACAGTTTCATCAGTTGAAAGAAGTTTTTCAAACATACTTACGATCAACAACTTCACAAGAGAGACTAAAGAATTTGGCAATGCTATCCACAGAAAATGGCATTGTTAAAATCATTGCCCTTGAAAATATGCTCAAATACCCGGCAAATAAAAAGCCTGAAAATTATTTTTCTAAAAGACCTGTGTATAAGCATTATTCTGTACTTGTTAAATCTGGTATTTTTAAAAAATAATTAAACAAAGCTTTCATAGTCTTTCAAAACGTTAGCATACCAAGCCTTCATTTTTCTGGTTAAAGATGAACATACTACACAAAATGAAAACACATACGGACCTTTACTTATGAATAGAATGGGAGCCCCGCCATCAGTTTTCTAATTGGGCCCCACAATTCCTAGCACCGGCCTTGGTTGCACCTACATGTGCAAGCGAATTAGTTTCTCTTGTCACCCTTCATAACCGCTGAAAATAATTGGAGAGCTTGCCAGATGCGAAAGGGTTATGACAACCCGGGCAGTTTCATTTTAGCTGGGTTTATACTTTCTCTGCCACGCCCAGATCCCTGTGGATCTGAGCACCTGGTCCACCGAGAGAGACCAGATGCGACCCAGCACAACTGTGTTGATCATCTGCCAGCTGCTTCCCATGTATACGCCACTTCGATCTAACCTTGGCTTGCTATACAGCTTATCCACCAGTCAAGGGGCAACGACTCGATAACCTTCCGCTTTTTCGGTGCCCTGGCGTTTTTGCAATTGCTATGGTTTCTTTCTCGTGTTTGAAATTCCCAATTTTCGCCAAATAACCTCAACACTTAAAGGAATCCAGGCCAAGTACTTTTTGTTACACGTCACGCACGCACGCACGGCGAAATTTTTCCCCCTTACTCAAAAAATGCAAACGTTCACGCAGATTTCGATAGAGCGCGTAAAAGATTAGCCACTGAAAGTATCACCTTTGAGCGTTAATTGTAAAATTAAGTTGAAAACTGCTGTTGTACAGTTTGGGCAAGATGACCTGAGCAGCAGGGGCTAAGAACAAATGCATTGGACAACTATATAAACGCCTGCGTTTTTAAACAGAAACTCATAGAAAAGTCGACAAGGCAGCTCGTTACAGACGAATAATGTAAAACCTTTGTACACAGCAGCGCTGTGGAGCCGGAACTTGAATTTCAGGCACCGGCTCGAAGCACCTTAATTTTTCGGCTCCGAATCCAACATCTAAAATTTTTGGCTCCGGCTCCAGAACAATTCGGTCCATTAAAAACTAAAAAACATTGTATTTATTTGTACAACTCGCTTACCCCACAAACTATGTCTGTGGAACCGAAACCCGAATTTCTGTGGAACCGAAACCCGAATTATGTCTGTGGAACCGAAACCCGAATTTCAAGCACGAGCTCCACCAACCAGAAGCTTTTTGCTCCAGCCAACCAAAATTGCTTGGACTCCGGTTCCACAGCCCTGGTACGCAGTGTCCTTGAACTACGCAAAAAAAACGACCCTGCACAGATTCAGTTAAGATCTCCGACATTACGCTCGACGTAAAAGCTTTCGAAAACAACACTTGTAGTCGATACACACACAATGCGCATGGCAACCTCGGGGCATGATAGGCCTGGTTAATTAAAACGTCTCCTCTGAAACAATACAACGCCTGGGAGAAAAGGTCTAGAACAAACTTGAGAAGATTGTTTAGTAATTGGGAAATTTCATTAGGAAATCCTTATACATACATGTATCTGCTCCTACAAAACACCTGGTCAGCGCAAAGAAGACTTGTGTTGTAGCCACCATACAGCAAGCGCGGTTAGTGCCTGATATGTCTCCTTCAACTCACGTTCTCCCCGGCCTTCGGATCAAACAGTGTAGCATATTGAGCTCCTGATGCTATCCATACTATTTTCGCTCGTGGAATATAACATAAGCTTGTGATTGTATTCAGAAATATTGTTTCCAGCCTGTGCCTGAGCTTGCCATCTTGCGACCATATTTTGACAGAGCGATCGAAGGAACCAGTGATTAACCTGAAATGCATGTTGGATTCGGCATTAGTCAGTTCTAGTTCATGGATCTAAGTCCGTTTATTCACAACTTCATTAAAAAAACATTGAAAGATCTATCTGGAGATAGTTACGTGATCCCTACAAAACACGAGAGTTGATTTTGCTGAAAAATAGTGTTAAACTAACAAAATTACACAGGAAAAACAAACGCCAAAAAGTTTGTTGACAAACAGAAACAAATATCCAAAGGTATGCGAACAAAGATCAAAATTTCTCTTTCTTATGAAAGAATCATTATCTGTTACCAGATAACGCAAAAAATGAACAACAGATTTTGAAAGAAAAATTTGAAAAAAAAGACACAGACACTTCATCAAAGCTATATTAATTCACATATTATTGAAAAGGTTGAACAGATTAAACAGGTAAGCGAACAATACTGTAGGGTGCAAGGAAAGACCTATCGAATTCGTCAAACGAGAACTAGTTAGTCAAATAATAAGGTGAGATTGGTGATAGAACTACGCTGCTCATTTAAGCTACATAGTGCGAATATTTACATACGCCAAAAATAAATATTATGCCAGAGCTGTCTTTTCATGTAGGCAGCGCACACCTATTGCTCGAATGAGGCAATTACCATGTGTTGTTTTCATTGTCCTTCACTAATATCATACAGTTTATGCCAGCTTCGTGAGCTTTTCTGTTGCAGTGTATCAGGTCAAGACCTTTTCGGCCTGGGTATAGCGTTGCATCATAAATACAGAACATCGCATCGTACCTGCCAAACAAAGGTATTATAAAACGGGGTATAATGTGTGAGACGGTGAGAAGAGCTTCATGCTATTTTACAGCCCTCGTAGACATCATGCTACAACACAAATGCAATGAAGTTTCACAAACAGAAATCATCACTTTCAACAACAATCCAAAAGTTGAAGCTACGTGCGGCCGTAAACGTGTTTTGCCTGATATTGAGAACATCAGAAAAGCTGCTTCAGTCGGGACTTGTAAGCTTGTTTCACTGTTCTAAAAGGTACTCGCGCACAGTTGTTGTTTAAAAATTTGTCTTGCCACTAAATAAAAAAGCCGAACTAACGTCATTCGCAGATTTAATAGACTGTGAAATCATTAACATCACGCTAAAATTTCTACTGCAAAATTGCAATGTCTCTTTTAAAAATCTGCATTACAAATTAATAAGTGTGTCCATAATATCATCGGCCATGAAGGTTCCTACCACTTTTCGATGGATGTTGAATTTGAAACAGAAGCACCTCGGACACAAATCAACACAATAACTAAACGGACATATTCGTAGATGTTACACTGTAAGAAGTTTTTTGGCAGCAACGAAAATATAATTATTTTTTGTTGGTGTTGACAATGCGCATTCTTCGTCAAAAAGCACAGTCGAGTAAACACGCTAATATACAACAAAAAATCTGATGATTACCCTCCAGTGTATATTCTTGACTCATGACAAACTACACAGGGCACAATGTCGCTGTGGTGCTTGGCGACAAATGGTTTTCTTTGGTCGATAATGTGACCGGACTCCTTTTGTGGATCCAGACTGTAGAGTTGAACGGCACCATTCATGCCAAGAATAATTTGTTGTCTTCTTATAACGAGACACATGACATATATTGGATATCCAAACTAAGAAAATAACTGAAAATTAGTGAGAATTGCTGATCACGTTAATGCCTGACGCAAAACATATAGCACTGCAAAGAGAAAAAATAACAGTGCCAGAGCAGCCCATTTTATGGAAACCTTGAATTTGTTAATACAAATAGTAAACCCATGTATTTTATACACCAATTAATGAAACACAGTAATTGTTGTGAGATTGTCATATTACAGCAGAATTTAATTGTCAAGGCATTTTGCAGCTCGCTGTCTGATGTGGGGGGTGTAGTGCTAAAAAAAAGTGTGGGAATGCACCCAACAAAACTTGCCATTTTCAACAGCACTTCAAACTCATTTTTAAATCAGTATTTAATGAAGTATTCATTTTCATTACACCACAAATGAAAACATGAAAGAAATGTATGAATGTGTTTCCACACCCAAAAACAGTGTGTGAATGCTGTTCGCATGTGTTCCTGCCCTACCAAATAAAGATATAAAACTAATAAGACCAACTAAAACAGCATCAATGGAAGAACCTTTCCAGCACCTAAACATCTTATACCTTCCCAAACTTTTTACCTTATCAGTAGGCAAATTCATGCAATTTTATTACAACAGCTTTCAAACCATTTTTGATGACTATTTTACTCCAATCAGGTCAATTCATTCTTACTCCACAAGACTATCCGCTTCCAACAACCTGTTTCTACCTAGGGTTAACTCTTCTTCAGCAAAATATTCCCTTGCATTTGTTGGCCCAAAAGTGTGGTCTTTATACCAGACCGTATTAAGTCTTCTGTCACTTTTAACAATAACTGGCAATTTAAGAAACACTTCTTACATAAAAAGACACATAATTATATATTTGTACAATAGCTCATTTATCAAGAATTAAATGCTGAGAGTTTTCAGTAATTTGAAATTGTAATTTTGTCTATTTTCTATGTATCTTTAATTTCGCTTCTCATTCTTTCCTGTGCCCATCCTATTTTCGCATAAAATTACACTGCATAGTTTGTTTGTTTTTTTGTTTTGTTATTCTTTTGTGCCACATCAATTATTCTTTTTTATATCTATTTTTTTCTTTGTTTAAACATTTTATGACTACACCAAAAACTTCCTCAATTAAATTTGATCCACTCCTTGTGTGCATAGGCATGCTCTCTTTATCTGTAAATTTACGCCACCAAGTTCTATGTTTGCTTGTTTGTTTTTTTTACCGTGCTTATTTGATTTCCATCTGTTGTTCTTCAACACTTCAAAAAGTGATAAATAGGACTGGTCGACTAGATAACCAACATGGTCTTTCACCAATCCTACATGACACAGCAACACCCTTTGCTTAAATTGATCTGTTATTATGCCATTGTGTTTTAATTTACTCTAATATTCACTGACAATTGGTTTCCTTATTGAGCGATGGCTCTTTGTATTGTTTCTGCTTATCAATTGAGACATATATGAAACAATAAACCAATCAATCAATCAATCTATATCCCTGGTTGTACATAAAATAATACTATGTTGGAATCGCACTATGCTATTCTGCCAGCAATAGTTACTTCAGTCAGACTGCTATTTCGAAACACTATCTTAATAAATTATATAATGAAAATACATATTGAATCATCATAAAAACCTTTCAAATTTTTTACAAGAGTGGAAAAGCATAATGCAATGAGGCTGTAAACTTTAGAGATATACATGCCAACCCCATGAACTTTCTAAAAAGTAAAAAATTCTATGCTGTGAATATAAAAGTATGCCTAACCATTCTTCAGCCAGGTACCAAATGTTTAAGTAGTCTTCCTGCATTTCACAATAATTTTCTGCCCCAGTGTAATAGGAAGTACTTAAGACAAATCCATGTGTTATTTGGTGATAACTGGACAAGCAAGTTTCATAGGAATCAATCAAACAAAAAGCTCATTTTTTCAAAACTTTTACCTTTATTTTGTCAACCACATTCCCACCACCACCCCAAGCAACAATCATTCCATCATTGGCACAAGACAAAAGAAGCTTTTGCTCTGTCCAATATCTGAGATCAGTTACCCACCCACGATGCTCTGCACTTGTCAACATGTGCTTGCCAGTGTCTTGTTCCCACCACTTCATCACACCATCTGTCAGATTCATAAATAGGTTTGTTTGAAACCAAGTCATTATACCAACAATTATGAAATTAACCTGAGTAAAATTCAATTCAGGTAATCAATGGAACTCACGGTTTGAACAAAATTAAAAGCAGTGCTTGCATTTTTATTTTGCACAACATTCACTATCTTTGAAAGTAGTTTCATGTTGTGATGGCACCAATGCAGTTTAATGAGCCTTTTCCCTTCATAATCATTGGTAATTTATTGCACTTTTGGTTTAATCTAGTCATTAGTTGAAGTTCTCAATGAAGTGACACTAATAATAATTCTCCTACACTAAAAATAAAATTAAATGTGAAACTTATTTTGAACACTGGGATTGTGAAATTGCAAATGGTGTGCAGAAATGTTTTGCAGCAAGATGAACGGAAATGTTCATAAAAGCAGAAATGCTTATAAAAGCAGTCAAGCTATACTGAAAAAGTTTTTAATATAAAAATCAGGATTTATGAATACCAAGAACATTTTGTTTGCTAAACTAAAAAAAATTCAAAAATTTTTTTACCTTCAAAGCCAACAACTATCTCTCTTCTGACAGGATGAAATCCAACTGCAGTAATTGCCCTGGTGTGGGTATCACTTATTACAAACTGCTTTTCCATAGCCATGATGATTGTCTGAAGTAAGCTGATAAAAAATTGTTAAACTGATTCCATAACAACACATGGTGTTAATAATTCCCACAAGCACAACAATCAATGTTCCCTCTAAGCTGCACAATTGTGCAAATGTGCACTACAAACAGACTATCTGTGAAGTGAAATCTGATTCTTGCACACTTGCAACAACCAAATTTAATATTGTATATATAACGCATAGCTTTTTTACATATTAAAACGCATCACCGGTTGTGAATCTGCATGGCTGTGCAGTTGCATGCTCACTGAAACAAACATTTGCTCAGTATAAATTTTCTTAGAGGGAACACTGACAACAATTCCCCTTATAAAACTTATGAAAATCAGATTAGGAATCAAAGCTGTTGAAAGCACGAAGTCATACCACAAGTAACAAAAAGAAATAGAAAGGAAATGTTTTATACAACGCGAACACGTATTTTTATGTCATACAAGTTCCACTAAGACATCCATGGGAAAACAATGCACAATGGCAACTAATGTTTTGCAGTAAAACCACATTATGAACTTCCTAAGATTCTCAAAACTAAGACTAAAAAACACTTTTTTTGAGCTTTATCACAAAATGCTACCATACTCACTATACTAGTATATCATAATAAGTTGAAATGCTGGGAACTTTTACGAATCAGTAACTTACTCTGCAATCTCAGGTGTACATAAAAAATCAGTAGACTACCATAGCAATCAGTGTTTCATCATAGGTGGCATGAAGTCCTGATAATAATCACCAATCAATATTGCAAGTCATTTTGTTGTCTGCCATTTCATTAAATCAATTCACTTTATTGGTAACAACTAGTATCAGTGAATTTATGCAAAAATCTGCAACCCACAAAAATATGTTCATAAATATAATGGTGGAAAAAATTATGACAAAATGCAAGTTCAACATACAAAACAATACATAGCAGCTTGAAATGACAAAAATTCCGTTTACATGCCTTGAAAAACAAACCATTTGTTTACCAATTGTGGACATTAGTTTTACAATGAGAAAAGTTTTTCCCAGGACTTTTTGTGATATATAGCAAATTTAGAATTATTGTTTGATTTTAATCTCTTAGGTAGAGAAAAATAACTTCATGCTATACATAATTTTACAGAATAAAAACATGTAGAGTAGCATTTTTGGTATTAATAATTTCTAATAATTGAATCTTTAATAATTATATTAATACTGTTTCAAATGGTTCCACATAAAATACGATTACATCATTGGTTTACTGGTTGTGTTCAAGCTCTTTGCTTATGCAATATGGAAACCACAGCTGCATATGTTAAAAAAATTCTTACAAACGCACATTAAATTCTAACAGCTGCTGTCAGGTATTTGATGTGAAAGTGATTGAAAAAAACACTATAATTGAAATTCCAATCTGTTAAGAATACAATCATGCACAAAAATGTTGAGTAAATCTGTTGCAAATCAGGATATGGATTAAATTAAAGTTAGTTTCCATGCCAATCATTTAAAGTGGCTTAAAAGTAGGTAAATTCGGGTAATTCCTAGCTGTCATATACTTTGCTATACAAACTAGTTGGTGCCAAACCATTTCCTGTAAGTTTTTGTTGCCTGTGCATAAACTTGCAAGGCCAACTTCTTGCAAATTGCACTCTGTTTTTTATTTGTTTTATACTTCATTGAAACAACACCAATGAATCGGTTATCATTGCTGCTGTCTGTGATGATGGTTCTGTGATCCAGTGTGTTCTGCTTTGCTTTCAACTAAATGACCTACTCACATGTATCCAATACCACTTCACACCACAAAGGACAAAATTATTTCGTTAACTCAGTAGGAAATAACAGCAATGATTTTCTTAGAAATCGATTTCACGTAAAATTACGCATCCTCAGTCCTTATTCGCGTTTCAGATGAGAAAGCACAACCAGATCCACACATTAGATGTACTGCATCATAAGGCGAACTTTCGAGTTTTGAAAAAATTAACAGATTTTAAGTGTGCCTTATGGTCTGAAAAATACAGTCATGCTTCTCTTTCACAATGTCATACTTATGCTTTTTATGCTAGACCAGTTCTCAATTTAATTTCCTCATGTTAATTTCATGGTTTCTTTAATGTTCTTTTTAATCCATTTTTTCATGGTTGCTCTCAATCATTTTGATTTGCCCTTCACCTTTCTTAAGGCTGCAGCCTTATTTTTATCTGTTATATTTGTTTGACAACGAAGGATGTTGGTTTTATTTGTTTTGCTTATTGGTATGCATTCTAACCTTGTTCTGTTATTTTGTGCTTGAATAGTTAATTGTTTGTTATTTTTAGTGTTTTGGTTTCTTTTCTTATTTTTTTCATTTCACCACATTTTTAGAGTGTTATATAGTTTATTACTGTAGACTAGTAATCCTGTCTAAGTGCATATACATAGGTATTGTCACAAAATTATGTTTCGTTCCATATTGGTCTTACAATTGTTAAATGTGGTATGAATATCTATGAACCAGCATAACTTTTCAAGTAGTCTCATTCAATGACTCATTGCAGAGTGCTAGTGTTAAACTCTTACTTGCAAAGCTCCTTGTTTTTTATTTGTTCTTGATTTTGAGCTGCTGACTATACTCTAGGATCTGGGAAGACATGATATTTATTGCTTCATGCTGTAGTGATATATTGCTTATTCTCAATGCGGTTTAATGCTTTGTTGTATTAATTCCACAGCTTGTTTCTGATTATTCAAGCGGTTTGCAATAAAAATGCTATAAACAGTTCCCCTTACATGAAAATTAGCTTCATCCTTTGGAGGTCTGCAGCCTAAATGACCCCTGGTCCTTCGCAGCCTCCAATCACTCCCATGCATTTTATAAATCAGTACATTTGAAAAGTCAAGGCAAGGCAACACCACATTATAATAATTGTGATGACGTTGTTAATGCATATGCCCTTTATGCTTGTGTTTCATCAAAGTAAGTGTATTAGCACCATCAAGCATATACTTTTCTACTGTTTCCACATATGTATTCCTGTGTTCATTCATGTATTTATTTTGTGTGTTGCTTATCATTGCAATGTATGCCTAAGCCTCGCATGTTGCAGTGAAGACGTTATAGACAATAAACAAATAAATTACTTTGCAATAAAATGGTATTAGGACAGTTTACCATCTGCTACTTAAGGCTTATTGCTTGCTTGTGACCATCCATAAACCCACCACATGGCTGTGGTAACATATTCTTACAAATGTGTTCAATCATATGGGTGTGTTCTGCATTGTTGCATTGCTTGTTACATCACTGTACACTGGATTGTTTGTTTGGCTTAGCTGATCCTATAGTGGAATTTTTCTTTCCTTTGTAAAGTAAGCAGCTAGATTTGCATCCTTCTCATAAAGATATTTATTTTTGGCAAAATTTTACTGTTCGTGTGTTGCATAAATTTATGTTTTCATGCACACCAGGAAGCCAAGGATGCCTACTCACTAGGAAAAATATATCTTCTATAAGTATAGCGTAGCATCTCATTCTTATCTATGAAAGAATTCCTTTTGATAGATACTGAAGCTGATCTGAGCCTCAAGAGTTGAACATGAAGTTAAATTTACAAAATTAGCAAGTTTAGTGGTTGTGAAATTAGCTCATCTTTGAGTTGAACATATAACTAGAAATATGTGATCCAGTTTAAACCCAAGGCCTGATGAAATAAACACATTTTTAGAATAAAAAAATTAGAACATTATTTTGACTTTTTATTTCAGCTTGTTTCTGATTATTAAAATGCTTTGCAATAAAAATAATTTGTTGAAACTAGTAGAAATACAGCTTATCTGTTTATAAAGGCCATTTCTTATAAATACACTTAAAAGCACTAGTATTTCTGTATGCTTTCGAGGAATCAGTCGACTGCCATCTGCTTTCGTCTTTTTGCGATGATTCAAACTTGCACAT
>JGI24021J15306_10006444_pt1 | contig 14127 bp, 10 predicted proteins | sample Ectturendosymbi1_FD_15306 | JGI IMG/M metagenome (IMG submission 15306) | reverse complement strand
TTCATTGCTGAACATTCGTGGCTTTTTGAACGCCGGTCCGCGAAAAAATTTCAGTTTCAAACCGGTCCGCAGTGCAAAAAAGGTTGCCGACCCCTGGTCTATAGCTTTTGACGCATTTCCTCTTTGGCATTCACGAATGTTTTTGAATGTATAAAAACAGTGAATGTTTAATGTGACAAATTTAAACCGTTTTCTTCTGGTGGCTTGTCCGTGCCTGCAACGCATTTTACTTCAAGTTACCATGTAACCGCTTTGCACACATTACATTTTATACCCAGAGCAAAAGACTTTTACTAACTATTACACACTGTTCCCTTTACACTATAAGCAGCTTCGTCCTTGGGAGGTCTGCAGCCTAAATGACCTTTGGTCCTTCGCAGCCTCCAACTCCTTCATGCATTCTATACATCGATGCACTTGAAGTCATTGCAGTTCTTCATTATAATAATTATGATGGCGACATTCATGCGTGTGTCTTAAAGGCATGTATTTCATCAAAGTACAGTAAATGCATTAGCGCCATCAAGCGTATACTCTATATTACCGCAATGTATATATTCTCGTCTTCTTTCGTGTATTTGTGTTTTTCTCTTTATTGCGATGCATGTTTAAAGTCTAGCGTTTGGCGTGTGGGAGTGAAGACGTTACACAATACAATACAATAATAGACTTACTTAGCTTTTTGTGTGCTTGATCTGAAACTGACTCGCCGCCTTGCGGATCAGAATCAGATTGGCTCTTTTGTTCTCCTGAGTTTGAGACCCTTGAACGAAGCACACCCAATTGCAATGCAACCTATGCAGATTATCGAGGACATTTGAGCATTCGGCGGTAAAGACCTGACGAAGTGATTTAAACTTTTTTTGATACTGCAGGCATTTTCAAATTTCTATTGGGCCGAAGAGGCTAATGTTGGTAAGGCGGACGTTCGGGTCTGAACTTTGGAAATAGTTTCATCACTAAGCTCATAGCCGATTGTAAAACACCAAACAATCGGAGACAGTCTGAAAATTGGCGTCTTATTTCTCCCCCATTTTTTGAAAAATCTTGTTTTCATTGGTCATTCTGTTTCGTTTGTAGTCAATTTCATTTTGAAACACGTTATGTATCTCAGTTTTAGTCCTTTCTGACATTTCTGACAAACCCAAACTTTCTGACAAACCCAACGAGGGATGTAATAGCTATCATTGCTTTCGCGCTGTGGCGCTTCGGATACTGAGAGCTAGTGCAATCCTGCGTAGCCAAACGACTTAAAGTTTTTCCAACTCTAGAACAGCATCAGCAGTTGCGCCAAAAGAGCGATAGTGCACTTCGCATGGTAACAACAAAAGCCTATTGCACACAGAGCGATTTTGGCGATGTTATAGGTACGACTGTCGCAGACATTCACGGACGCGTTCATCAAGCAGCAGTTTCTGTAAAATGTAACTTTTTAAATTGTACACCAAAGTCGTTCAAAGTGCTACTTTGCAAAAATGAATTTGTTTATAATTTGGTTGTTACCTAAAGGTATCTGTGATTCCTAGTTTTTTGTTGTCTTAATATGCAGTATATAAAGCTAGTGGGCTTCGTATGGTGTTGTGTTTCTCACTGAAATTACGTGAAGTCAAAACGTAGAAGTGTTCGGGATCAAAATCTTTCTGCTGCTGTTCAAGCAAACGTTCTATTTGTTGTACGTGTTTCTGGCCTTTCGCCTGACAATTCGTGAAGATTACCTTTGTTTATTATGAAGAAAATCATTCTTTCGAGCTATCTGGCTTGTTGAAGAAACAAAAATAGAAAGCTAGGTCACTAGTCAATCCTGGTGTTTTACCAACGTTCCACACCTATTGTAAGATGTGCAATTCAGGCGAACTTATACTGAAAATCAAAATGTACCAAAACGCAAATGTTTGATGTAGCGTTGCACGTATTTTGGAGTCATTTATCTTGCTTCAAACGTCAAATGGCTTTTCTGCGCTCATAACGTGAAATACATTTAGAGTGGAAGACTGCGCATGCCGTCCAATGCTTCACTTTTTCGCGAAAAAGAAATATAACGTTTGCCAAGCACGACGCGGAGTTACGTATGTATCGCAAATACGCCATCGCTTCTTGTCATCCACAGAGGCACTGAAGTGCAACGACAATGAATTTCAATGCCGATTTTCCGAAAAGTGCGTTCCAAGGCATCTGCTTAACAAATATAAATATGAGTGCAGAAGGAACAAAAGCATTCTTCTTCCTTGCAGAAAAGACGAAGGTTTGTGACTTTTAGTGTGCTTAATTGCGGATATTAAATAAAACCACACTCTCACCTAAAATAATTTGAAATGGTTTCAACTCAATTTAATTTCCAGTTTGAAGATATAAAAAAATAGAATTCGTTTGTTTATCTTATGTGGCTTAGCAATGTATAGGTGTAGGAGCAGACAAATTTTTGGGGGGTGCAAAAGATTTTTGCCCGAATATCTCCAAAGTTGCCCGAAAAGTCTTTGTGCGACTTTTGTCTACAAATTTTCTCCCACTAACATCATGAACAACTTTTTTGGGTATGAACTCCAAAAAAATTCTTCATGTGTTTGCGTGTTTTTCTGCAAACGTTGGGCCCATTTTTTGAAATCAAACAACGTTGGCCGCCATTTTTGTCCGGATTTTCTAGGATTTTGCCCGAATTTTCCACAAATAAAAACTTTGGGAGTGCGCTTGCACGCCCTGCACCCTGCCTCCTACACCACTATAACAATGTTTCCGGCGGCAACTGGAATCTTGAGGCGTGGATGCATTTCTGATACATGGCAACGTTTGGCCAAGATCCGCGGCCATTCTACTTATCTAAAGGGTATTAAAGCTTGGAGGTGTACATTGGAATCACACATTTGCGTACAAGAATCATATCGAAGCTTTTGTTTTGCAAAATGGGATAAATAAACCTGCATTAAAGGGATACATATGCAAAATTTCAAAGCAGTATTATTGAAACCAAGGCTTGCCATACACCATTGTATAACTAACCGGTAAACGCTGGCAGGGCCGTAGCTCGAAAGAGCTTGTCTAGGATAAGGCAAAAGTTTTACATTTCCTCTCGTGACTTTGCTTGGGTATGATCAACATGGTGTTAACAATAGAATGACGCAATGCCTAGCGCAAGAACAGCGGATGTAGACACAATGTGGCGAATTGAGCATACTAATAAGAGCGATAATTTTCAGAATAATTGTCTTCTAATTTCTAAATATAAGAATATGTTTTCTTGCTTTCCCCATTCACAACAAACTTGCTTGAAAGCAATCAAAGTACCAGTTTGATCACCTTATCCTTAGATAGACACGGTGCTTCTTCGCAGATAAAACCACCGGTGAAACATCGATCAAGTTTGAAGATACAGTTGTACCTCTGGCAGTGAGGTAAAAATAAAAAAGCTGTCGCTTGCCACAAAATATAAATTGCGTATTAGGCTCTCAAGACACCTTTACAACTGTAGAACTACAAGGCATGCAAGTTAAATTTCAAGTTCAAACGTGCCTTTGGGTGACTCATAATACGCTTGTTTATGCAGCATCATTAAAAAAAGACCAGCACATCTTACCAATTCAAAAACAAACATGCAAAAAATCCATTTTCACAACATAAAAAAGATTAACATTAAGATTAAACTGAGAACATTTCTAATTGCATAGCTGTTTCTGGAAGAGGCACGTATGCTTGACGGAAGGGCATTTGATAAGTATGCCTGCCAACCCTGCATTTAGTAAGAGAATAAGAAGTTGAAGCAGCTGGCGCAAGAAGGCACAATATTGGAAAGATATTGAGACACTGATCCGATTATGTAGTAAAAGTTAAAACAAAAGTTAAAAAACAGCATGTGGGGGATTACAAAATGAGGTCAAAATGTTCATGCCTATGCATACAATGAGTGCACGGGTGGTACGTAATGTATAAGAAGAGTGAAACAACCTCAATTTCCGAAATTACATTTTTGAACACGAACAACCAAACAAGCATACACTGCGTACTTAACCAAATTTAGACAAGAAAATTCAGGCATGCCAGGGAAGCTATAATAAAATGAATAATATAGAGTTCGTTTTTCAGGTGGTGTAATGCGTCCAGTTAGACAGCGTAAACTCTTTGTGGCTTATTTTGTTACTTTCAAATTCCGTTTTGAGCGGCAGGCAAGAATTGACGAATGACGCACGCAGCACGTTGTGGCGATGTAACGCACTTCGTAAATTTTTATCTGAAAACCAAGCATTGCCTGCATGTTTTTATAATAACATCGTTAGTCTGTCAGTTTCTTTCTTTTGAGTTGGCGGTTTTTGTTAACTGGGAAATCTTCTCAAGAGTGAAACACAAACTAAGCAGTTTTTGTGCATTAGTTCGTAAAGCAGTGGCGCAGCCAGAATAAGGCCGAGGAGGCCATGGCCCACCCCGAAAAAAACTTGAGATGATTTTTACTAGTGCTTTATATCAATCTCCAACTGCTAGAAAATAAACAGAAGAAACAGTCGGACTCCAAACGACGTCAATGACTGATGCCCTCATTGACTGGTCCCTCCCGAACAAAATTCTAATATGTGCTAAAGTCTTTTAGCGTTAAAACAGTTTATCTCAAAGCACCACAGGTTGCCGGGTCTTTTTTTCGCACCACCATTTTTACTTTATTGCTGCTATAGAGTTTCAGTGCCAGAAGAGCAAGTTATGCATACCCCGTTTTTTGGTGATGGACGGAAAGATAGATTGCAACGCATCACTATTGCCTGACCACAGCGACGAAGTATCCAGCTTGCCATTTTGCACGACCTCAGAGTTTTCTTGTTATGATGGCAAGAAAGAGGACAATTCATCACTGAGGTGCATTCCCCGTGAGTGGGTAAGGGATGAAGACGAGGATTGCGTTAATGGCTTGGACGAGAAAGTGAGATTAAAGCAGTGTTTCAACGATACTGAGTTCCACTGCCTGGTTGATGAACGTTGCATACCAAGGTACAGAGTGCTGGATGGAACTTCGGATTGCTCGGACGGTTCTGATGAAAAACAACCGCTGGATTGCATTCCGAGCGAAGAGTTCCGCTGTCGCAGCAATGGTCGATGTGTTCCGCGATCTTGGAGGGGGAACAAAATGATTAACTGCCCAGACGGTAGCGACGAGATGCCTATGATGAAAACAGAGCCATGTGTTACAGGTGAGTTTAGATGCAAGAACAATAAACGCTGCATTCCACAGTCCTTGCTTTGCGACGGAATGAACCATTGTGGTGACTGCAGTGACGAAATTGAAGAATGCGCAGAACCAAGGATGCTCCGCTGTTCAAATGATACGGAAAGTAAATGCATCCATCGATCGTACTCTTGTGATGACGTTGTGGACTGTCCAAACAACGCTGACGACATTATTAGCGGCTTTGGCTTTAAATGTTCTGTATCAGCTATTCCAGGTCAAAGATCCTTGCATTGCATTCTTCCGCAGTGGACTCTTTTTGACCAATATTCTTCTTGTGATGATAAGTCTGACCTCTGCGCTTCCAATGCCTCGCTGTGCACTCAGTGCGTTTTTAGCAACATGACAATATCACCAAAGCAAATTTGCGACGGAATATTCGACTGTCCTGATTTGTCGGACGAGTGTGTCTGCTCGTCTGGCCTTCCATCACATAATCGAACCCGTCTTTTGTGCGAAAACATATGTTACGGTGATAAATCTGCAGCTTGCAAAAACTGCAACTGTGGACAAGTTTATTGCGACCAGCAGTGCATTACAAGGAGCAAAGTTTGCGACGGTGTGGTTGACTGCCCGACGACAGAAATTGACGAAAATTTTTGTTCCGCAAGTAGGAAAAGAATTGTCGCAGAAGAAACAGATTCCAATTTTCTGTGCGATCCAGTTGATGTCGAATTTTTCCGTGCTGCTAGAAAATTGCTGGCCCAAGATCAAATAAATCTATATTTACCAACGACAGCAAAGAAGTAAGTACCTTTGACTTAATTTCTTTCATGCATTTTGACATTTTGTAGTAAAACTGGCTATATATTTTTTTCTTAAAATTATGTTTCGTGAGACTGGCTATACAACAGGCCATATATAATTGCCTATGTTCTATCATGTATTTTGACCTTTTTGGTGGCTGCACTGTCTATCGAAAGGAATCATTTGACAGCTAAGAACCAGACACTGTGATTTAGAATAGATGTTTTGCCAACTAGGTAGGCATCATCAGCTCTTATTAAAAATATAATCTATCTACCATATATTTAAACATTTTGAAGTAATCTATTGCGAGCAGCGTACAAAAGACTGTCTTGGTTTTCCAAGTGTTTTCTAAAAATGTGCCGATGTCTCCTGAACCTGTATGCCCGTGGTTTGTGAGAAGATATCTGCTCAGTGATTAACTCATTCACATACCTTTTAAACTTTACAACAACCGTTTCACACGAGGCACCAAAATGACGTTATTTGGAAATTCCTTCTTACATAGCTGGTAACAATAATATAAATGGAACAAGTGTAATAACACAAAAGTGTGATATTTATATTACATCACAGCAAAATTGCAGCCAGGGTAACAAAGCGAGCAAGTGCTTCATTCCGAACATTTGCAAAAGTTTCGAAATGCGGACACTGTTGTTTTGTTGGCCTTGCAGCATCTTTGAAAGCATCGTAAGCAGAAATTTGTGGCTGGTTGTGCACCTAGGAATACTGTTGAAAAACTTGATTGAAATTGATACTGGATGTGCGTAACTTAAAAAGTGGCCAAAGATGTAATTTGCGTCACAACCATTTGTTTGGAAACTATAGCCCGATGCGATGACCAACGACCATTCGACCAGGCAACAATCTTGACAAGATGAAATGTTTTTGACAAAACAAAAAATTGCGATATAGCAATACAACATTTCTGTTACATCAAATTTTGTTGACGAAACTATGCAACAACAAGGCGGTTAGACGGAAAAATGTTGAGATGTGTCAATTCAGGCGAAGTTTAGTTGGAGCATTCCCAGCTGCAAAAGAGTAAGTTGCCAAATTCTCAAGTTGCCAAACAATCATACTTTGTCAAACTCTGTGACTGAATTGTCAGCGAGCTTCTGCTTCTCGACGATCTTGACATGCGTGGAGATACTTTTCAAAGACTTCGTTTAGCACCAAATTTTCTGCCAGTGTATGGGCGTGCAACCAAGAATAAATTAAGATACATTATGCAAGAAAAGCAAAACCACCAGCACAAGCGGGCTGGATAAGCCTCAGCAGCACTTTTCTTGAGCAGGTGTGACGGGAAAATCGAGTGCGGTTCTTTCGAAGATGAGTGCAGCTCCCGGGCGAACTGTTCCACTAAGCCAGACGTGTGTCAGCAGATCGAGAAAGAAAATGTAAGCGTTGTATGAAAGATCATGTTTGTTTTTTCTGACTTATGAAGCAGATACATGGTTTGCATAATGGTGGCGACCTCCACAGTTCTACTGATTGGCAACAGTATTTTGTTTTTAGTTGGTGATATAACCGACGAATAAGGTGTTACTTAAACAGTTTTTGGGTTTCGACCGTCATTTAATTGTTTTTTGATAGTAGTGCTACGCCCTTTCATTTTATATGTTTCCAGTATCATTTCCAGGGTGCATGTTTTGCTGCCTGGATCTTGAACTATACGACAAGAAGCTTGACAAACTTGTCTAATATTGAAATTCACAAATATTCCACAAACATTTGAAAAAATTCATGGTCTTACAAAATCTTACTTTCGGCAACAAAATTAAAATTTGTTGTCTTAAATTTGATTCTGAAAGCAATAATCTGGCCGGTTTCAATTACGATTGAAGGTGTCATTAGATTTCGATGTGCTGCAGTTACTCGTTCCGAAAGGTTTCTTCGGTGTTACCAAAGAAGTTCACGTTAGTCCAAGAACGTGCGTAAGTTTCAGGGAAGTAATATTCGGCAAATACGTCTGCAACGGAGTGAGTGAATGCACCCAAGGCTACGATGAAGCTGCATGCCCAGACCGCTTCGCATGTGATGCAGGCATAGCGCAATCACTAATTACTGGTAAGTTGTGGTTTTGTGTAAAATAACGTGTGATGTTGTGATCCCATGCTATAAGAAACAATAAGGTTAGTTTTCTCTTGAAAGGAACTTTTAAAAACTATTTTACACGTTCAGTGAAAGATGATGCGAGAAAGTGATGTTTTGCTTAGACAGCAAAGTGTTAAAAAGTACCGCTCCTCTAGCAAACTTTTCAAAAGATGAATAATGCACCCGGTAATATTGCAGAAGGGATTCAAAAGTGGCATTGTCGGCAAAATATTGTTGTTGCCTTTCATTTCTTACCTGCATTTCCTCTGTGCCTCCGTAACGGTGAAGAAGTTATCATATTCCGGGTAATTCGATATATTAATTCATTACACCGTCTGGTGAGGTCAGCGTCAGTAAATCTTTTTCCGCCTTTCAAATTGATTTTTAGCATTGCATCTGTTTACATGGTCATAGGATAATATTTCAACATTATGCAATTTTTTAATTTCATTCGTGATCGTAATCTCCGTTTTTTATAGTTCAGATCAGAATCGTAAACTCCATTAATACAGCCACACGATTTGCTCGAACAACTCACGTAAAGCTGTACAATATTGCTATACCATGTGACCTGTGGTAAACTGACGTAGACTATTTAGTGCCGAGACACAAAGTGCACGTGCATTGCTCTACTTGTATACTGAGTATTGAAGAATTAAAACTTAGTTCACTATGAAGTTTTTGAAGAAAAATATTTAAAAAAATTCATCATGTGACAGATTTTTACAGGCTTTTCAAAAATGCGTAGTTTCAAAATGCTTGCTCAAAGGTACTGATGAAGATCAAAAGTTGTTCCTTGCATTGTATGTGCATAAATATGGATTAGTTGTATTACTAGTGAAAAACTTTAAAAGTCGTAAAAATGCAAAAACTTTCCCTTTGAAGCCGTTCGTTGCGTGTGATTTGAACATAAGTAAAGGTACTTCAAGTGAGAAATAACTCAGATATATGTGGATTTACAATTGCCTTCAAATCTGATAATTTATTAACCAGTGATAGAACTTGCTACCGTAAATCTCACAAAAAAATTTTTGTTTTCAAGTCATGCACAATATAGAAACATCAAAACTACAGTTCCAGCAAAAACAGTTTCTGCTCAGTTACATTCATGCTAGAAGCAATCACCGGCCTTATTCAAGATTCTTCCCGCACTGCGTTTTCCTTTGCGGGCAATCCCGCAGTCAGATGTTTGCTTATGGTGAACGCATAGGTGTAGGATCAGGCAGTTTTTTAGGGGTGCAAAGGATATATTGCCCAAATTTTCCCAAACTTGCCAGAAAATTTTTATGCGAACATTTTCCCCCTACAAATTTTCTGTAGCTGTTGGTACGTCCAATTTTCCTCTCCATGTTCCCATTGACATGAAAATAGAAATTTGGCGCTTGATATTTAGNTCTTAACCCAACTAAAAAGGTATACTAGGCTGTGCAAGAACATTGTCAGAAGGCAGCTGGCTCAGTGGTNTGGGTCAGTCCCGTCGCCACGGGGAGGCTTTGTTGGGTTTTATCCCCCCAAACAAAGCTCCAAGCCCCCCCAAATTGAGACATGAAACACCATAGATCAGTGGAGGTTTTGCCAATTTTTAGAATATCCAACCATCCCACACACACGCAAAGCCCCCTATTGAAAACTTTCTGGCGACGGTTCTGCTCTGAGCATCTGCCTCACAGTTGATAGGTTTGTCGTTCCATTCACATTCCAGTTGTTGCTGACAGCAAGAAATCTAAAACCTAACTGAGGACATATAACAGGCAACATGCCACAAACCATATGGCAAAAATGTGTTTATCCAAACACTGTACTTACATTTAAAAACCCAGCTTTTCTGAACTTGCCTGGCATCAGGACCAGCCTTAAGCCGATCAAGCCGCAATGGGTCCCGCGCCACGGTATTTGGGTAGGTTGTTCATTTTTGACAGATACTCCTAGCGCTCTAGAATTCAGTAGAAACGGCTGATATGCTCTCGTTTTGAAATAAAACGAAAGATGCATTTCCTCTGAACGATCGAATGTTGTCAAACATGCTCATGCTAGGGCTTTATATCGGCGCTCCACCATCTCCTGCTCCTTACAGTTGGAATTTGGTTGCTGGTAGTGTCAGTTAAGACTGCAGAAGGCCTGCAGCTCTTGCAAACAAGGTGTGTAGTGGATCAACTCGAAACGAGCCTGTTGAGACGAGTGCCTGTCGTATTGACTTTGATGGCATTTCTGCTAATGTAACTTTGTTCAGTTCTTGAAAGATCCTTCTGTTTTGTGAAGTTGTTGGTTGGTAACGGAGTATCTACATATTGACATGGGCCGGCAGTTTTCCTTCATCGCAGACAGGGTTACGGAGTCGGTGTCGCAAGGAGTCGGTGTATTTGTGTGGAGTCCGAGTGGGATTCCTAAGAATACTAGGAGTCGGAGTCGGAAATTTTGGAAAGATCGGAGCCAGGGTCGAAAATTTTGGAAAGGTCGGAGTTGGAGTTGGACATCTTACGTCTATCTTCGCAATCCTGATCGCAGATTTTAATGCAGATTATATATTTTAATATTTTGTCAAAATAAAATTAACTTCGATGACATTGACACAAATGACAAAAGATGAAAAGATTGAACTCGTAAACGTAGACCTTTATTCGCGTTCGAAGATTGCAGCAGTTGGCCATTCAACCAACAGCAACAAAAGTAATATTTTGCATTTTTCGTCTTGGTCTGTACTGGACACTGAACCGTGCCAGCTTGTCTGGGCAGTCGGGCTATAGCTGTTGAAAAGGAACACTGTAGTTGTGCCAAAACTATTGTTGGTCGTTGTTCTGAAACAACTGTGAGCTGGGGCCTTCGCTTCGAGAAAAGAGTACAGAGCGCTACGAATTGGTCATAGACTTTATATTCACTGTGCCCTCATACTTCTTCATTTGTGATAGTCCAAAACTCTTAAATCGCAATCCACATTGAAACGGTTGTTATGCCTCTGTGGATTGCTGCTGGCCGCAATATTAACATAAGGTCGGAATAGTTTGTAGGAAGTTGCCAAGACAAAGCTTGAAATCCCATCTAATCGCAACTGATATTTGATGCCTACAAACGCGAATCAAAACTGATGCAAAAAATCTGCAAAGTTGAAAGCTTTTTTGTTCTACGTGCGCTCTGGCGACTTTGATGAAATAACTAAAAGAAACTTAGACCTTCCACGTTACAAAAAATGTCAACAAGAAAGCGTGACATATGTAGAACCTACCGTAGTGGCAATGAAAAGAGAAAGATAAAAGTAGCGAAGGAAAGTAAAATAAAGTGTGTCAGCAGAGCAATAAAAATTATATCTTTAAAGAAAAATAGCACTGAGATCAAGGAATCAGATATTGAGTCACTCAGTTTCTTGAAGGATCAAGATCTGCACAATCTTCCTGTATTTCTCCTGTACAACCTGCTGAACCCGATACGTCATCGCCTACCTTGGGCCAGCAGCTGTGGTTCAGATTCCGAGAGGAAAAACGACAACCCTAATATTAGCTTTATCGAAAATTGCGAGGATACTGCGTCTTGGCCCAAACGTCTTTCGACAGCTCAGAAAGATTTTGTCACAGCGAAAGTTCCACATAAGTTAGATTGAATTATGAATCTCCCAAAAATGTAGCAGGCAGGAAAATTTAAAATTGTTTTCTACAGCATAAATTATTACCCAATGGAGAGGTGATGCAAAGGAAATGGCTGGTGTGCTTAGCTGGAAATATCTGACAGTTTGCTTTTGTTACAAGTTTTTTTCCCGCTTTTAATGTCGCGCTATAAATTGATGGGTTTTCTGACTGGTCCAATGCTAGTGTGCGCTTAGCTAAGCATGGAAAGTCCAATTCACTTACTGGCAGGCGCGCAGCCAAGGGGGGGGGGGGAATTTGGGGCACTCTCCCTCCCCCGAAATTTTCAAAACATTGCATAGCAATTTTGACATTTGTAGAAACCTTCAAAGAATAAAGATAAAATTTTATATTCTAATCATTTTTAAGAAAACTTATTAGAATTTTTCTTTGTCTTGCTCGTTAACTATCTCCTTGCAAGATTTATCTTGAGACAGGTTATCTGATCGAAAATTTCGTAACTGATTGGTATTCAACCACAAATATGCTGGAAGTGTCAACTTGGGAGATGGTTAAACTGTTCGTATTTTTAAGGCATTTTTTATCTATTTCTTCGTGTACTATTTTGTCTTAGGCAGGCTTCAATTTGCCCTCATGAAACTTTATAACATTAGGGTACTGTTGAACCGTGCATATTGCTGAAACTTTCAAATTCATAAGAGAAATCTTGACATAGCAGTTAGTGCCTCGTCAAACCGCTTGTTCTTCTGCGACCTTTTGATGATTTTTGTTAGGGCAAAGCGGATCACCATTATTAACGTAGTACATTTCTTAAAAAGCGTTGTTTAGCTGCATTTTCGCTTTGAAACCTGATAGTTATTAACTATATTTAGGTTGGACTGTTTCACGTTTTAGTGTCTTTCTGGGTTGATTCCAGTACCACGGCTTGGGAACAAGGTTTAGTAAAGCGTCATATGAGTGCTAGTCAGGTGTTGAACGCACCTACCAACTAGACCACTTTGGCTCTAAATGACGCCTTACAAGACCCTAACTTTTGCAACCAGTGCAAGTCCTGAAAGTTCATAGCCCTAAACGTGCTTCTAAAAACTATCACACAACTCATGGATGCCAGAAAAAGCCGTTTTGCCCGAAATGGTAGCATTCAAAGATCCCCTCACCCTTGACATTGGCTATCTTTCAAGTTTGGGATCTTCATTTGTGATAGAAATTCAAGCACATGCCAGAAGAATGGGGCTAGAGTGAATTTGCTAAAACTAAACGAAAATCAGGCAGGTTTACTACTGTAGTAACCTATACATCTGTCACACAAAAGCCATGGCTACTCTAGTTGAGTACAGAACCAGGTGTTTGTATGAGAATACAAATTTTTACTCTGTCCTGATCGTTCGGTCTTGATTAAAACCGAAAAATTCTCCTTTTTGTAAATGTTGCAAAGAGAACTTTTATCTGTGGGTCAGGCTTATGCAGAATCACATGGAAATATTTTCAACTACAGCAAAACTGTTTGTATGACGTTTAAGGCTAAGAGTGCAAAAAGCACAGTCGCCCCATTACTGACACATGGGTGGTAAAAATCTAAAATCTGTTAACCACTACAAATATCTGGGAACTGTGCTGGTTTCTGAGCTCTCAGATGACAAAGACATTCAGAGACAACTGCGATAAAAATATTGCGCAGCGAACAAGCTGCGAGCCTCTTTTTCCCGAGGTTCTTTCGCAGTGAATGCTGTACTGGTGGCGAATCAGTGACAGCACCACGCGTGAACCGTTTCCTTGCACCCACCCAGCACGAGACTGGACAGGCCGCAAGTATCGATTTTCAAGTCTTCGGCATGACCCGACAGGAAATCGAACCCGGCCTTCCCGGCCTCTGGCGGCGCGGGCTCAACGTACTGTACCGGTCATCGTGTGTTTTGAATTCCCTTTTTCACCCGCAGTACCCCCAAAATCAGTTTCATATTTTCCTTTGTGACTCACGAAGTACTTGAGCGTAACGTTTGTTTTGAGTAACATTGAGTAACGCTTGTTTAGCAATAGCAGTTCCTTTGGTTGCAGAGTGATAAAAGCCGAAGACGAGCAAATATTATCAGTCACTCCGAAGTAGTCACTGTCATAATGATGAATTCACTTCCCATATAATGGTAAGCTTCAAAATGCCCACTGCAAATCCAACAAAAGAGGCAGTAAAGCATTGTGGAAACATTATTACCAAAATGAAGCTTGTGACAAGCGAAACTTGTGATGAGCACCTACATTTTTTGCCAATCCGAAATCTGTGGTGGTGTACTAATGCTGAATTCTTCTTGTAATCAAAATCACAGTGTTTAACGCCTGTTGCAATGCATAAATATCTTTTTTATGTTTGTTGTGCTTGCTGGTGACAGATGAAGTTCAAACTTTCTTCCCATCTATGACTGCAAATATTTGCACTGCGTGCAGATAAAAACAGCCTTAGGTTTCCTAACACATCGCAGTTAAATACCTTTATAAACTTTTCTTTTGCAACCC
>JGI24021J15306_10006442_pt1 | contig 14129 bp, 10 predicted proteins | sample Ectturendosymbi1_FD_15306 | JGI IMG/M metagenome (IMG submission 15306) | reverse complement strand
ATTCCCGCTACTCACATGCTTGAGTACTCACACACTTTGAACTGCGGTCTCCCACACAGCAGCTAAAACCCATTGTTAGGAGACAATGACCTTTCTTGCTAAATAATTATTGTTTTGCAAATAATTACTTTTTTCAAAACAAAGCGCATAATATCTACAGTATAACAAAACAGTAGAATCTGTTCAAATGGCTCTGTGGCCCATTGAAAATGTCTTGGTTGCCTAGTACTGGGCCATGGCCCACAGTTTGGGAACCACTGCCTTGTGGTGTGAAAAATACAGTAAATAGTTGTCACACACATGCTGTTTGCTAGTCCATCAGTTCACATTACTTGTGCTTAGTAATTTTAGGGAAAGTTTAATAATGTGCTTATGCACTTTTTCTCATATATTTTATCAATAAGGTTGTTTGTTTGAGTGAATTCACTTGCAAGAAGTTGTACTCATTTCTTTTACACAGAACCCAACAACGAAATGCAAAAATCTAAAGAAATTGATGAATTAAATTGCACTGCAACTGCTAAATCAGATGATGCAGATCAATCAAGTATTAGCAGTGGCAGAGCAAGTGATGGCGATAGTGATACAGACAGTGATTATTCATCTCATGATGATATTGGCTATACTCCTGTGATGAACTTTGATCATGGAAATTATAATCCTAGAGAAGCACTATCACAGGTTAGTTAGTGAAGAAATAATTTTGATTGCTTCTCATTCATAGCTACATGTAGTTACCATAGTTAGTCCAGTGGTTTGTTGCTTTGATTCACAATATATTATAGTCAGGGTAAAGAGGGTAGCCAATGTGCAAATTAATCTCCCAGTCTATGCATCTTTACCGAATGGAATTGATGGAGGAGATGCCAGTCTACATCAGTGGTTGTCAACCTTTTTTGTATTGGTACACCCTTTAAAACTTGTCAGAAAACCTGTACACCCTTGCCATTGCACTAAAATTTAGTGCTGTTGAAGTATAAAACGTAAGCGATTTTTACGCTGTAAATGTTGCTTTCTTAGCAGATTTTTGCGTATCACTTCTCAGCATTCCTGAATACCGAAGTCTCACCCAATAAGCGATTTACGTTTTTGATCGCATGCCGCCAACCCACCTTTGCGAGCAAGGATTTTCTGCTCTTGTCGAAATAAAATGAAAAAAACAAACTCAATCAAGGATGTTGATCCTCTTATGAAAAACGCTCTTGAAACAGGGTTAAAACCACATTTTTCACAGCTGACGGTTGAAATTCAGCAGGAGCAATCACAGTAAATGAGATGATTTCTTCTTTTTTTCATACTGATTGTTATACGAACTTCATGAGCAGGAAGACGGACTTTTATTAATTTTAGTGTTACGTGTGTCATGTTCTGCCGTTTTCTGTGTTGTTGCAGATACATGCGAAGAGCCCAAGTTTAATTTCCTCATATGTAAAAAACTGCACAATCTATGACACAGAATTCAGATTCAAATAAAGCCAAAAATTGCTTTGAAAATTAGTGTGGATATTGGGTATTCTTTCGAGCAAGGAAAACCCGCAACTCTTGCCACAGTTGAAACACACGCTCTTTTCCTCTGGATAACCAGCGTGCCTCAGTATGAAATATAACCCCATTGTGTCTGCTATCATGTCTCTGCACACTTCTGAAAACGTTCGATGCTTCTTCGAATGTAAGAGGATTAATTTCTCCATTTTTTGACATCCTCAGGAACAATCTCCAGACCTGACCTCCGGTTATATTTTTAAATTAACCTCTAACCACAAATTCTCAATCAATGATGCAGTGAGTGGAAACCTAGGTTTATTTTTGCGGAGACATTTGGGTCATTTTTCCAAAATAACTTAAAAATTTTCAGTAATTTTTTTATTTTGTATGACTGAAAATAGCATTCTGACCAACGTGACCTAAGTTTTTTTCAGTCATTTCAAAAAAGTTCGGTCTGTGACCGAAATATTCCCCAAAAAAAACAGGTTGAATTACAGTCAAGGGAAATGTTTTTAATTTTTCGGACAACTCCATTAGTAATGCGTTGCATGGCTGCTGTTCCGCTGGAAGCAACCGCCTTATACTTCTTCCAAGCAAATCCATGATTTTCAATCAACTGATTCAATTTGGCGAAGATGGCTTGAGCAGTTGAGCAAACTCCAACGTTAAGACAACACAACTTGCCAATGGTTTTTGTTTCCTGATTGGCAAACCTACAACACAAAATCAAGTGAACCTCTTCTGAAACATCTGTTGTTTCATCAAGATGAATATTAAACAACTGAGCTTTCTTCAGCTTGTTAAGAAATTGTTTCAACAAATCTGAAATATGAAGACATCTACGTTTAGTTGTATTGATCAGTGGAATTTTTCTTACTTTGGAAACGTTTTTTTTTTCTCCATTGAAACGGCTTTTTTTCCTCCATCGACAATGACTTTCTGGAGATGCTTCAAAGAATGCCTTTGATTTACTTTGATGAGTGTAGAAAGCTGTGACCTCACACGTTTTTGAGACGTCCTGGAGCCGAATGACTTTTATCAAATAGGTTGTATAAAATAGGCAATGCCCTGAAGGATATGGGTTCAGCATTTCTTATTTTGTGTGACAAAACCCATACACGATGCAGATACAAGCCTTTTTTTCTTGAATAACTTTCTTTATAACTGTACACTGCTAAATCTCGACCTTACTCCCGGAAAAGTGGGCTACGTTCCACTCAGCATGTGACTTGCTGACATCCATACTTTCACTTGATTCACTGAAGTATTTCCTTTGATAGTTACTATGCTCTTTTTTACAACTACCTTTAGCTACTAAGTTTTTTTTTAAAGAATTGTGCATGTCAACTTTCTTTGAGGATCAACAACTTACTGCAATATCTTTCATAAGTATAAGATGATAACAGCTTAAAATCTGAATTGAAAAAAGTGCCAAGATGAAATTAACATAGAGATTACTCACTTCCTCTTGGTATAAGTTGTCGCTTAGCTCCAGACAACTGCTTAAAGTTATGTGGCAAATATTGTTACGTGTCTTACTACGAAACAATAATCACTGCAGAGAAAAACATGGTTGGTACATTAGCTTACAAGAAATTCAAGCTAGAGCAATGGTTCCCAAACATTTCTCACAGTCATACCCCCAAATGTTGCATTTCACGAAAAAAGAAGAATACGTGGTGGTCATCTGACCAATGTTACAAACAAACAGCCAGGAAAAGACAGACAATGCACCCCCCCGATAGATACGGTGTTAAAATCTGAAAAGTTAACACACTTCGCTGGAGCAAAGGACATATGTGGGACAATGTGACTATTCTTGAAGAGCATGCATCTGGTACACCCCTGGAAAATTCTGGTACACTCTGGGGTGTACGATACACTTGGTTGACAGGCACTGGTCTACATACAGATATGGATCAGAGTTTGATTGGATACCAGCTGTGATCTTTTTCTCTTGAACATTTGCACATTTACACATGAAAACTATGAAGAGATAGTGGATTCATCAAACGAAGCACTTGTTTGGCCTTCGACTGCAAGGTGCTTTTTTGAATGGGCATACATGTTGTAAACTCACAAAAACTGCCCAGCACCCAATGTAATTTTTTAGGGAAAACCTCCAGGATCAAAAGTTGAATCAATGCTGAACATGTGACTGAACTGTTCCTATATGAAATTAAATAATAAAACATTACAGTAACAAGTCATTTGAATCATTGGTTTGTGCATTGATGATTCTGATGCAATTTCAAACAAATTAAAAAATTTACCATGGTTTTCAAAGTTTAGTTGAAATTCACGAACTTGCTTGTACTCCCTGGGGACTCTGTAGTGTTTCGACTGGTCTGAGGTTCCCATTTCCACTTGCTTGCACTGGAGGCCATATGCCTGTTTTCATAGTGAATGCTGCAATGGTTGCAAGTCACTGCATGAACTTTTTCCTTGCACTGATTACCCATTAATTCTGAACACGCAGCTAGTAATGCTGAAAGTGTCACTTTTCAGGCCTTGAGTATGACCCAACTGTGAATTGAACCAAATGTTCATGCTTAACCTGCTGTACCACTTAGCTGTTCTCTTTCAAAGTTAAAATGTTTAAACTTATGATTGACAGTTTTCCTTATTTTGAATTATTTATGTCCAAGGTTGATACATAGCACTGATTGCCATATTGGGATGCTAAAGATAGTTTTAGTGAAGTGCAAGTAACCATGTTGGCATGTTAGTTGGAACTTCAGTTAAACCATATTTTCTTAAGAATGAGTAGCTGCTATCTAACTATTAGTTAATATGTTATTTAAAGGAATTTAATTGAAGTTTGGGTAAGCAACACAACTTAAATTTTTCAGTTTAAAACAGGGGTGCAAACTTTTGTGGGAATTTTAGTAGTGCACACATATAAACTTTGCCATACAGCATTCATATGCATAAAGTATAAAATGTGAACAACCTAAGAAATAATATTTGCAATTTATTTCTTACCTCTATTTATGTACTGACAAAATTAAGGTTGGCTGTCTTCTTTCACGTATGTACAGACAAAATAAGGTTGGTTATCCTCTTCTAATTACGTGTATGCCTCTGCTCACCTGAGGCATGCTACAATAGTCTTATATTCCATATATGTACTGCTGTGTCGCTGCAAATCCTGTTTACACACAAGTTTTTGGTTGCACAGCACGACTGCATTTTTGCATCCCTGGTTCAACTATAGGATTTATTGAGGTTTTAAAGCTCTGTATGGAAAAAGTAAGTTATGTAGCCACAGAAGGTTTATCTTAGCAGCAAAAAAACATGACAATTTTTTTGGACGTTAGTGGTACATGTGAACCATAAAAACACCAAAAGGTGCTGATGAACGAAAAGTTAGGAACAGTTGGGCTGGACAGACAGACAGAAATACTGTAATGTTTGGTGTACATTTTGTACATTGTGGTTCAAAAAGATGTATCCATTTTTGATAAAGTAACATTTAGTATTGAAACGAATACACTGCAATTTTTATAGACATGTCTTACAGACATGTAAGTTTTGTGTGGTGTAGGTTTTGTCCTAGTACACCACCAGTTTTGAGCACAGTCCAGTAGTTTCTAATGTATTCAATCCAAGCTTGGTGCTGAATCACTGTGGCTACTTACACATTGAAGTTTGAGATATCCTGTCCAACATCTCATGGAGAATTCTTCTGATCTCTGTTTGAATGGTATTTTATGAGCACATCAGTAGTTCGGAGTTGTTACCTTAGACCCTGTCTTCTAAATTTCCCAGCAAAGGGTAATGGTCTTGAGAATGTCCAGGCCAAGAGTGGTCCATACAACAGGAGACGAGCCTGTCACCAGGGAAGTAATTATGGAGGTATTCAAGTAAAGCATCTGAGCAATGCAGTGTTGCTCCATCCTGCTGATAAATCACAGTATCCATGTCCACTCCTTGCTTTCGCCTCAGTGCTGGGATGAATTTTTTTCTCATTAGTTCAATGTATTGCTCTGTGCTCACAGTTATAAGACATCCATCAGCATCCTCAAACCAGTATGACCTGATAATGCCATTGTGACCCAATGCGCACCCAAACAGTCACTTTCTTCGCACTAAGTGGATGATACTGATGCTTGGGGGGCTGAGCCCAAAAGCATATATTCTGTTTATTCACATAACCACAGAGGTGGAAGTATGCCTGGTCACTGAAAAAATGAAGTCCAAGAAATCAGTGATGATCTTCAATTTACTAATTGATGTTTTGCCCAAAGGCATGTCTCAGTCTTATTTGCATCAGTGTGAAGTTGTAAAATCTGTACCTTATGTGGAAACAGGTGAAGATCCCAGTGCGTACATGCATAGCTGAACTCCTTGAAAGATCTGTCTCCTGGGACAATTTGTCTTGTGTGTTTCCTTGGAGACAACTCCAAGCATTGTCTCACAGTTACAACGTGATTTTCTTTGTTCTGGGTGACTGTGGCTGGCCACTGTTATCCTGTAACTTCCTGTCTCTCTGAATTTTTCCTGGAAGCACTTTGTTGTGAGTCTGGTTGGAGCATTTCTGCTGGGAAAGCCCCTCAGAAATTGTTTTTGAGTTTGGACAATTGATTTTGCATTAAAGCCTTGAAAATGATAGCGATAATAAAATGTATGCATCTGTTTGGACTGCCCTGTACAATGTTTAATAACCAAACCTTGCTTCAACAAAATATTGTGTGGAATTCAACTTTTATTAAATCGTCAGCATGTTGCAAATCCAAAACTGGGTAGTATAAGTAGGCTATTGTATAATTTTTTAAAGCCTGACAATGTCTTCGTTCTTACTTGGCTATTTCTGCATATGCTGTATGCACTTACAAACTATATTTACTCCAGAATTTTATTGTAGTTTGTTTGCAATTTCACAGTTTTTGCACCAAATTATTTTTATGTAATATTTATCTGCAGGCTGTTAAAGATTGGCTCTCCCTCTTCTCATGTGTTCGATACCCAACAAGAAAACCCATTCCTCGAAGTGGAGTACAACCGGTCATTCCTCTCTTGCCATCATTGCCCATTACAAGCCATCCTCAAGCATTCACTTTATGTACGAGCAGTGTGAGCCAACCATTAGTAACTGCTTGCTTTAGTGGTAGGTCTCCAACATCATCACCTGCGGTTGAAGTTGAGGAGCAGCTGAAGAATGATGCAGATAGCAATCAAGGCAGGCAGCTGGATAATAAGACAGATTTAGGGGTGGTGGAAATGCCTAAGTCAAACACTGCTGCTGACATTGACATGACAGGTGACAAAGAACCTGAAACAAAACCGAAAGGGAATAATCCTACTTCTAGGACTAAACAAAAAGTAGCTTCTGGTGAAGTTCACAGCTCTGACGCTGTGCAAGGCGATGTGCTGTTGGAGCAAGAAATAAATAATCAAAGCAAAGCGGACATCATACCTGTTAAAAGCAATGAACTTGAAGAAAGTGGTGGATCCGGTGTCACTCCTGGTGTGGATGTAGAGATGAATGAAGAAAATAAGGAAGATAAAGTGCCTGATGTCATGCAAACTGAACAAGAATCACCTTTGAAACAATCACCATCAGTGGTACAGGTGTTTATATTAATCAAACAACTTGTGCTTTTTGAACTTGAATTAAATGTCTGAGTACTCTGACAGAATCCAGTTAATAACTGATCAGTAGCTGAGAAATGCTTATTTTTGCCTGCTAAAAATGAAATCAGCTGGTCATTTACTTTTTTCTCTTCTGTTGGAAAGTTTTAGTACGGCTATATCAAAATTTGTATGTTTTTAGCCCATTAAGCATAAATTACCTATGTCCTATTTAGACTTCATCAAAACTTTTCCATGCAAGATGAATAACACTGTCAACAGTTGTTTGCAGGTGAAATTATTGTGTTAGCTTTAACTGTCGTAATGCATTTGATGTGAGACTGGCACTTGCAAGTCTCTGCAGTGTGATGGTCATGGATGCAGTGTTAGTGCAAGAAAGCACATGGGGTGACCTTGCAAACAGGAAGCTTGTTCATACCTTAAAATATTTAAGCACAAGATGACCAAGTAGCAATGGAATAATCTCTATTGAAACTTGTCAACTTGGTGAACAGGTTGAACATACTTGCTGATATTTGTCAAACCAATGTTGTAGTGCAACTGCAACAAATGGCTCTGAATGTGTGGTCTGAGGGCAAAAGTTTTAAAACCCATCCTGTGAGGTTTCCTGGTGGAGGTTGTCTCAGGGATGAAAGTCTTGAACCAACTGCACAGGGAAAAAATGTAACAGCCATGGATGACCACTAATGCAGCATCACCATGACAAAGCATATGGGGCATCCCTGCAAACAGAAAGCTCATTCATGGAGACTGAGTAGTAGTCCAGTGATTTTGGCTAGTGTTCTGTCTGATTGAGTTGGTAATCAGGTTGAACATACTTTCTAATAGTTGGCTAAAAGATAGTTATGTCAAGTGGCATTTAAAGACATTACAAGCAGGCATCAGAACACCCAGAAGAAGAAACAGCTTAAACTAATTCCCAACATTAGTACTACGGAGTTATGTGAATAGTGGCAACCTAGGCAGTTGTTACAGTGCTTACATGATAACGGTGAGTTGGCAACTCAGGAACTCTGAAGTATCATTCGTGAAGGAAGTGCAGACAGTACAAACCTTAAGATTTTCTGCACCCTTAGTGTCTGTGTGTTGAAATAACTATTGTGGAGGCAGATGCTGTGTTAGTTTTAAGAATTTGATCCAGAGATTTCTGTGTGGTTAAAATTGAAATATTTAGCCAGGCTGGCTAACAGGCATTTATGGTAGTCCAACTTGGTTTTTAATGAATTAAAGTTGTTCATGTGAGGTTTCCAAGACTGTGCAAATCAGTTTGGGTTTAAAGACTACTAGCACATCTAAACTTTGTAATGCGGGTGAAAAAATGCTGTTTTAAGTAATTATCTGAAGATGATGTTCTTATGAGTACTGATTAAGGTGTGAGAGTTAATACTTTTTTCATGAAATTGGTAGATCACCTAATTTGTTTTTTAGGGTATATACTAGATATCGACCAATAAGGCTTGTTTGAGGCTGATACCAATATATCGGCCATTGATGAACCGATAACTGATATTTCCAAAATTTTTAAAACTTGTTTTCTGCCTCATTATCAAAAATAAAATGTATTTTATGCCTTACCCTTTTTTTAACTTCAAAAATTAGGATTTATGAGCCAACATTCTTTAAATTGCAGCAATTTCAATATTTTGCTATGATGTTTAATTAATTCGAATAAGTTGTTAGCATAATATATACTGTCTGCAATGAATAAACACAGTACAGTACCATGAATAAAAAGAGAATGTTAAAAGTAACAAAGTAATAAGAACAGGACACTGAATGAAAGAGAACTGCTTACAATGCTTACAACAAAAAAAGCAACAACAGTGCTTGAAAGTAGAAAGATGGTGAGCAATGAAAAGGAAGAAGGAAGTACAAAACAGAGCATCAAGTTAAGGTTAAAGTTCGTACAATACTGCATTCAATTAACCATCGCCAAAAATAAATTTGTCCAAAACACCAGTAACTTTTTTGCAAGATAACTGTCTTGACTTGCTTCATTGTGCTTTCTTGCGCAAATTGTCTGGACACGTGAGGAATATAACAGCGTTTTGTCAACACCCACAAAGGCCAGTAAAATTGGTTGTTTTGGCTGATATCAATATATCGGTAAAACCCAAATATTGGTCGATATATCAGTCTATCTCTAGCATATACCATACTATTTTGACAAATTTAGTTGTTAATGTTTAGCAAGTAAACTTACCTAGTAATATTGACCAGGCTCAAGTCTGAAAAAATATAGACATTAACTTGTCAGTCATAAGCACAGTTAAACTTTGTTTATAGATTATATCTAGCTTTCAGTGTGTTGGATTTCATGCAATACAATTGGTAGATTTGGTGATGCAATGGAAGCTCCAGTCTTATATCCTAATTAACATTTTGTTTACTTCACTTAGTTGTTTAGCTTGTTTTAGCGTGCTCTTAGCACTCAGTTTCTATCATGGATTTAATTTTTGTTTATTGTTTTTAACCTTTCACATCAAAAGTTTAAGTTTGATAGGTAGGTATGTTCTTCATTGTTAATCTGGAATAATCATTCTTGTTGTTCATCGTAAAATTGTTGTTGGGACTAAGTTTCACACATTTGCGAGATCCAAAAAGCATAACTGTGGGAGCTTGAATTCAAATTGTAGATAGTGGAACCACTTAGTTTTTGATTTGTATTCCGTAACTGATAGACAAAAAGTAGCATCAGCAATGGCAGTATGTTTTCAAGCATTTTGTTTTGAACTGATCTTCCTTTTGTAGTGCTAATTAGGTCTGTGATTAAGACGACAGTATCAGCACTTCTTTTCTTGCAGCAGCTCACACTCTGGCCAGATTGTTAGGTAAATTATAAAATCTTTCTTTGGTTACAATGAAAATTTTTCTTGTCACCATGTACACGAATAAAGGTTTGAATAGGTAAAGTTCATGGAATGGCAACTGTATATATATATATATATATATATGTTTTTATTACCCTTTGAAGCGTAACAAAAATGAGTAGGCTGCATCAATTCTACAAAGGAAAGCTTAACAATGCACTGCACAGGTAAGTCTCCTTATGCTTTTGTGTGTCTAGATGGAAACTGAAGACTCATCGTGTGTTGAAAGCACAATGACTCCAATGCAAACTGATGAAGCAGATAGTGATGTATCTATGGCAACTGCTCAGAGCTGCACTGCACTTCAGACAGACATTGATGATATGGGGAGCCCATTCACATGTGTTGAAGAAGAGAATAAATTAACAAAGCATGCAGCGCTTACACCAGAAAGATGCAAGCAGTCGACAAAAGCTTCAGAATCACCTGGTGATGAAGATATGGCTATGCCACCTTTGTCAGAGGAAAAACACCCTGCAACTAACTCTGGTCAGGAACCTGTAACAATGGAAACATTAAACATTTTATGTGAATGCTTCTACTTGCCTTATGAACATGGCATATATGGAAGAGAAATGGTTACTAAGTTCAAGTGGTTAAAGGAAACAGCTTTTAAATTGTCAAACACAATGAATAAGAAAACAGAGAAATACTTGGATAAGGTATTATTTAACTTTTAGTTCATATGTAATTGATAGGATGTATTCTATATCATGTGCCCTTAGGTTGACCCAATGCCCAGATAAACGATATGGTGCTTCAAACACTTGTCTTCTATCTGATGTAATCTTGCACTGAACATTAATTTGAATATTAAAAAATATTTTCAATGTCACAATCATCATATTCAATGCAGAACAATGTCCAACTATGAGAAACTGAATGCAGGTTATCCTACTGCAATGTCTGTAATTATTTTGTAGTGTTTAACTAATAATCAATGGCATTAATTCTAGATGTAAAAACAAGGTTTTCTAGTTCCCAACATGTTTTCGATATTTTCCTGCTATTGTTTTCAATGAATTTCCAAAGGATCAAGAAAAAATGAAGCTGATTGATGGTAAACCAGCAATGGTTGTACTTTTTCCATCTGGTTAATTGTTCGCTGCTTCTTTGCATTTTTTGGAATTTGGACATCAAAATGCCACATTGTGTTACAACCTGTAATTTCACAAAACAAACAATTATGTTTCTGAGTTTTTCAAGCTGTGTAAATTCCATCCTTTGCTGTGTAGAAAACGCAATTGCACTGGGATGGTTGTACATAATCATTCTATTTCTGCAAATAAGATTTAAATGTATTGTTAAACGTTATTATTTTTTCATTGTTCAAATTTACAATGTTGTTAGTGTTGGGGATTTGTTACATTTTAAATACGAGCAGCTGATGTTCCTCTTAAGAACTTCCACTAATTTACTGTTAAAGTGATGCGGAAGTTGTTTTTGTGATATTTTAATTTGATTCTGAAAAAGTATCCATAAGTTGTAGTACATGCAAATAGTTATCTCACATAATGCTGACAAAGAATTCACATTCAAAAATGTTTTTTATGAAAAAACTGGTAAAATTAGACAAGCAAAAGTGAGGTAAAGATGCAAATATCCTGTGCTTGTTAAGTGTTCTTGTTAATTAATGAACTGATGCATCAATTTGGTGAAAGAGTTGGTTTCTCACCATTGCCAAGATCCACCTTGTGTTTTTTGTCCCGAGCACTGATATTTAAAAGTATACTGTTCAGTATTATTTTAAGTTGTTTAACTTGTAATTTTTAAATTGAATCTACTTGTTAGAATGGCTTGTAAATAGTACATTCCCAGAACTGAAATATTCAGTTGGTCAAACATATGCCAGTTCACGTGTATTCCAACTGAACAGTCATCATCACTCATTTCCTTAACAGGAAGAATCAGATTGAATCAGCATTTGATGTTTTCTTCAATATTTAATAATGGAATTGACTTTATAGTAAGCCTGCTCCATTCTCTTGTTGCAAAGCTGTGTTTACTTAGCATTTCAATGATTTTTCTGAACCCATATTTCTTAAGCCACCATTTAATCAGGTCATTCATTTGCCTTTTTACCCTTTCAAAACTAGCAGCTCCATTTTAAAAGAAGATTCTTATTGGGTAAAACTCCCTAGCCATACCCTGTTTTTCAAGTTGGTTTTGCATTGTGATAAAATATCTGTGCTCTGGATGCTTTTGTGTTTTTTCTGAGGATGACTTCGAAATAACATTGCTTTATTATGTAACTAGTCTCCACAAAAGTGACTGAATTGAATCCATCAGCAAATTTTAAAAAATACAAAATATATTTTTTGTAACACTACACATCCTCAGTCCTGAAATCTATTTCAAAGGTAATTAAATCGAATATAATAGATGATGATTTTAATGGAATTGACTTTATAGTAGGATGACTTCGAAATAACATTGCTTTACTATGTAACTACTCTCCACAAAAGTGACTGAATTGAATCCATCAGCAAATTTTAAAAAACACAAAATATATTTTTTGTATCACTATGCATCCTCACTCCTGAAATCTATTTCAAAGGTAATTAAATCGAATATAATAGATGATGATTTTATTCACAGTTGTACTGTTGCTGTTTATTAGTAAATCAATTGCAGCCTATTAATCTATGCTTTCTGTATAATTCATTTAGGCTCTGGAATGGTCTGAACGTGCATTGTCATTTGATGAGCAATGTACGAGATTGCTTAAAGTCTTGAACCAGATTTGTTCTTGTCCTAATCGAGCATTAGTCTTTGACTTGTTCCCATATTTATGGGACATGAAAGGTGTTGTTACAATGCTTCGGTCATACATCAAATGGCTTGGTAAGAGGAAAGTATGTGATACCAATTTGAATAAGTTATTCTCACAGTTATTGCAGTATTGCTTTTCTTCAAAATCACTTAAATCCCCTCTCTATCAAGTCAGTAGCACTAGAATCAGCACACATTGATGTAATAAACAGGGTTCCCACAATAGTATTGAGAATTGCATTGTGAAATCAGTTTCCAAGACCCTGAAAAAGTATTGAATTTGGCCAAAATGTACATAAGTATTGAAAAAGTATGGAAATTCCAAATTCAGACATATGTTTATTCAAATACCGCTGGTGACAGTTTTGCAAATGTTTTTTGCATTGTTTTCCATAAACAAAATTTTGGAAACATGAAGGTAAGGGATAATTAGGGCCATTTTTTATGACCAAAAAATTTGAAAATATGACTTTATTTTTCAGAAAATGAAACTGTATGACGAAACAAAAATATTTCGTTTTTCAATACGTTTATGGTGCGTCCCTGTTGCTACATGCTGTTCAACAAAAATGCGCTTCTCATGCTTAATAATGCAACAGCACACTGGCAATACAGTCCCTCATTAGATGTAGCTGTAAACTCAAAATCTATTCTAATTGCTTTGATCTCTGTAGCACTGGACAATTTTACTTTTGGCATTGTGACTTCTGTTTCCAACTTCGTAAATGACAGTTGACACACTCGTTTGAAAGAGAATCAGAAGTAGATCCAGAAGTGGAAGGAAATCTGTTGTCACAAAATGCTATATCATGTCATATACTAGATTAGATGTGCAAAGGCTTTATCACATTGTTTACGAAACATGTTGATAGCGCAAAGTTACAATTGTATGTAGAATAATTGTTGCAATCGTTGAAGTTTCAGTGTGGTTTGCGTAACTCTTGGGCGTCCGGCTGCTTTCGGGGATTTTTGGAAAAAAAACGCCTAAACGCATGTGGCTTCGTGTGGGAATTTCTCCGGTCCGGTATGCTCTACAGAGCCGGTAAATGTCTAAAAAGATGTGGCAAGTCTTCTAGTCTGCACTCGAAAAAAAATTTTTTGCTTGGGGCGTAGGGGTTTTTTGTGAGTAATGTCATAAGTGGAGGACTTTTAGTCCACCTTGGCCCACTTTGCCTGGCCCTGGGCGCCAAGCATTAGGTGTTAGTATTTCGTTGAAGTTTTTACTGGAAACTAGGCTACAATCTGAGTCTTTTGATACTTTGGATGACCTGCTGGGGTTTCAGGTTCAAAAGTTATAATGTAAGTTAATAAAAGTATTTGACTAATTAGATAATTAATTAATTTGTTTATTTTAGATCATAACTTTTGAACCAGAAATGCTAGAAAGTCGATCAAAGGCTCAAAAGA
>JGI24021J15306_10006441_pt1 | contig 14130 bp, 7 predicted proteins | sample Ectturendosymbi1_FD_15306 | JGI IMG/M metagenome (IMG submission 15306) | reverse complement strand
ATGACCCTGAACCCACCCCCCCCCCCATGAAAATTTTCTGCGTACGCCACTGCGGCCATAGCAATGCATATTGAAGCGGTCTTTCATGTAGACCTACACGTGGAATCGCCCCTGTGGGCCGAAAAACTCTGATTACCGTCACGCAACTACGCAAACGTCAGCGGTCTACGCTGATTTGCCTAGAATTGAACATCTGCACAAACACAACGATGTTCCCTTTGTTCTTTTCTTCACCATCCTGGTTCGTGTGTTTGTGCAGTATGAACATCAAAAGTGGATTTGGCCGCAAAAAAATCAGTGGAAAAAGCTGAGATGAATCCCGGTCTGGTTTATCGCATTCAGCTGCAAACGCGTCACGTGATCTTGGATTTAACTAATGACGAATTAGCGGTTGCCCCAAGTTTGCGGTATCTTCTGGGGTAGTTTGTGGTATTTTCTGGAGATCGTGGTATCTTTTTCTGGGGTAAAGAAATTCAGAATTTAATTAATTATCTGGAGTTTTTCAACAAGAATTTTTCCCAGCAACCGTCAAACAAGGACAAATAGTTTTTGGCAACTATGCAACATTAACTATATGGTAATCAAAAAGTACTGATCGTTGCTTTGAAACTGATTTAAAAGCAAATGTGAGATTTAATAAAGAGATTTCAAAACCAGGTGGTGCAGCTTTTTTTGCAATTCAGCACAAAGTTCTTCAAATACAGTACTTAACTAAATCTTTGACAAACACTACGAATGAGTTCAATCAAACTCTAGGACTAGGTAATAAATCAACTTGCACTCAGGAATGGGAGCAAATACAAAATCTGTTCAATGTTTTGATAGTATTGCCAGATGATAAATTTGGAGCAGCTATTTTTCTGAATGAAGATGAGAACTGTTCAGTTTTTTCCTATTTCTCTTTAAAAAAACACAGTGTTTTAATTGGAAACCTTGTGAAAATGCAGTGAGGTGCAGTGTTTTCGCTTTCCCCAACTTGAGAGGTTACATTTCAAATAACAGCAATACTGGTTTTCCAGTTGTTTTTCCCAACTGAAGTTGTGATGAAGTTACATCAGTAATGATATGTTCGACAGGGAAGCAACTAAGGCGCGTCTGACCATTCATTTCCTGATCGATCTTTTTCAATTTTGACAGGGGGTTTATTGTCCTACAAACTACTTCTTTTTCAACCAAATTGTAAAGGTATGACAAACATATTATGTATTGTAGCCTACGCATAGCTGACAAAGGCAACTCCAAACTGTGAACTCCATGTGACCTGTGCAGCGTACATGACCTACGCGTGTAACGATTTATTGATACAGCCCAGCCTGGTTTTGCGGAAAAGCGATAAAACTAATTACAGAAGCTCGAAGACGCTTCTTTTTTCGCGATTGACATAGTGCCGGTATCAGACAACGCCTGGCGCCAGAAAACTTTTTTCTCCAGGTTAACAGTCAGTAAAACAACTTGTTCGGAAATACGTTGAAACACTTGTTTTCAGAATTACTACTTCTTTTCGCAAAGAATCGTGATTTTCCCACCGTTTCAAAGCTCACAAATGCAAGTGCCGTTGTTGCTTTCTATCTTTTCCCGTTTCTTGTGTTTTTGATGTTTTTTGGGGGGCAAATTTTGGAAAAAATTGGCTTTGCTGATTTTATGCTGCCTTTACAGCAAGAATAGTTGACTTTGTTTGTTTTGTGTTTTTTCATCATGGAACAAAGTATTAGTTGAGTATGAGATAAAAACGATTTTGTGCAAAAAAGAAGTGCGGGGAACGCTCCATCAAAACAAACATGGGACTTACAAGAGCTAATATACTTAAGAATCTGTGTTATCGGTCGTTGCACAAAAGTGACTAAAGTGCCAGTATTTTGATATTTCATGGTAAACTAAAGAAACCCGTCTCCCTTCAAAAGAAATTGGAGAACGACATTGTCGTGCGTTTCCCCAGCTATGTCGCTGGAGATTAAAAATCATCTTGTAAAGGTTCAGCGCATACAAATGTTTGATAAATTTGGAAACGTTTTCAAAATTGTTCTGCTAATGAAACGAAGTGGTAACAATCAGTATTCAAATCTGTAGAAAACAAGCTGACGATGCTAGAGGTCCAAAAACCTTGTTTTGACATCAGGAAAATTTATCGCAATATACTGATGACTTTGGTTTAAAAAACAAAAGTAGTTTATGTAGAAAAAATTTGTAACGCGTCTAGTGTTTCCACAGATATTTGCAGAGTAGCTCTCTATTTCAAAGGAGTTCAACTTTTATACAATTAGTAAGAGCAAATACCGTTTTCAGTCGAAGAGTAAAAGCAAACAGGCTTATTCGTGGACAATCGAGATGGAGCCATGGAGGCAGGGAAATAGAACGAATAAAAATCTCATTACATAATAATTCGTCACTACATTGAGTCATTGGTTCTTTCTGTGCTGATAGTCATATCTCTCCCAACTTGACCTTCATCTGTAATGAGAAAGACTATGTACATGTGATTGTTGTTTCTCTAAAGTCAGGTTTTGTCAAGGTACTTTCGGATAGAGAGAAACAGAGGAGAGAGAAGGAAAGAGGAGAGCTCTTTGTAGCCACTGATTGGAAACTTTCGATGGTAATATGTGTTGTAATTTTAAGTTCCTCCTAATTGGAGAGCAGGTTATTCTGCTACTCTTGCTTTGGTAAAACCTAGGTTTTGCGCTTCCCAGGAATGGAGTATCATCTTGTAGATGAGCGTCGTTGCAGGCAATAGGCATTCAGATTGGGGAGACTCACCAAGTACAGACTTTTCTTCCACAATATATATACTTTGACCTGGTTTATTTTATCTTTTTTACATATCTGTGAGGTCAAACACATCAGAAACGTTCGTCTGGCAAGGAGTAGTCGTCCACAAACATTACTATAAATTCACTTTTTGGCATCAGATCATCTCTGACTGGAACGTATAAAACGTCAGGAATTTTACCAGAGAGACGCAACATTTATTTTCAACTTTTTAAAGCTTTTTTCAAGAAACATCAAGCTTAGAACCAAGCACTCTGCAAATGTACGAATCGATCAATAAATGGTAAATGGCACTTAAATCTTGAGATTAACTGATGATGTGGTGGCACTGTAGCAAACGTTGACAAAATCTCACCTTAATTTTACTTAATCTCTGTGAGAAGGCATGAGTTGCTGGGGGTTTGCTGATTTTTTGTTGCGTGGCGATTGCGATTCTATAGCAAATCAACGTGAAAGCTGTGTGTTCGGAGGCACTTAGCAGACAACTAGCATACACATACCTGATCTATTGTTGACACGCACCTACAGCGCAACTGATCTCTTTGAATTACACGAGAGCTGTGCTGGTTGATGGTACTGTACATGCAGGCAATCAAGAAGAAAGGAAAGCACAGGCACTAACTAATTATTCGGCGTGTGTATTGATGACAAGCACTTGATGACAAATACTAAACCCCTCTACCGACAAAATAGAAGTTCCCAAACTCTATACGCGATTTAGCAAGTACTAGGGCGTAATGCACGTTTACTAACTTCTCAAACATAACATGCACCCTGAGAAAATTTTAACGGTTGCAACTTGTCTGGAGGTGTCATCGCAGGGCCGCTGAGAGCGCGGTAAAATTGGTTTGATCGGAGTCGCTTGCAGAATCTGTCACACGCGTTAAATGACGGCGGTTTCGTCATGCGGCCACTACCAGACGTTCGAAGTTATCGAATACTATAAGCACAAGGTTGATTCTACGATTCCGTCACTGTCGTTGCCAATCCAGACATAGGCACGCAGTTGCAAAAGCGGCGACCCTTTTTTCTGCGGCACAGACTGTAACCACGCGTTTTAGAGCTTTTCAACTCCGGTGTTTCTGCGGAAATGTCTTTAAATAACTCCAGTCGGCAGTTAAGCGGATTCGTTGCGATCGGTACCGTTGTACGAAGCTTCCGACCCATTAACAGTTCATCCGGACTAAATCCGGATTGCAAGCTCGTTGCTCTGCAAGCAAGCAGTGCGCTGTAGACCTCGTCATCTTCAGCAAGTTCTTGATTGTCTGGGCCAACCTTTCCGACGAGCCATTCTTTGAGGGTACTTGGGACTGCTGCTGGTTGTGTGACGAAACTCGCATGACAAAGAAAACTGCTGAAAGGAGGAGGCTGAATACTGCGGTGCATTAATTATCCGAAGCCGACTCGTCGGGGATGCCGTGTCGGGCGAAGATTTCTTTGAGTTTTTCGATAGCTTCCGATGCTCTCGAACCTTTTCACAGAGGAACCGGCTCGACATACCGATAAACATACTCAACAACCAGGAAAAACAGTTCTCCTTCCCAGTACAAAAAATCACTGGCGACTTTCTGCCAGGGCGTACTGGTAGAGCATATCTCGTAAAGATTAAATATTTTCTGTCATGTAATGCATAATATGGCCAATTGATTTGCTCGACACAAAACCCGTCGAACAGCACATATATCGTGAGGGTTAAGATAAAATAGCTTTTATCATTTATGTATCAGCATCGACTCCGTGGCAGTCGTTTGCATGGCCGTTATCATGTTCCTGCTCAGTTTCTTCAAAAACGATGAGATCGCCCGTGTTACGCGACCAGTGACGGATTTACGCATAGACCAAATAGGCCATGGTCCAGGGTCCCGCGCTTTTGCGGCCCCGCGCAACTCCTTATGACGACTCCTTAATAACTTCACATTTGCGAAACTGCGCAGAGGCATAACGTCGCAACTTACTTTGAAACGAGCGAAAATGCAAACTTTCCAGTACAGTAACAACAGGATAATATTGTTTTTTACGCAACATAAGAATGGCAATACTGCTTTTCATCGGAGTTCTCAAGTGTCTGGCGGTCTTGCGTTTTGGGAGCTTTTTGTCAGTGAAAGGTTGAACACCAAGTAAGAAAGTGCTGTGTGAAAGGCTTGATGCTGAGGAATATGGCTGGGCGCGAGAGAGATGCAGGCCGTCTGTATGCGGATCCTGCATTTGGTTGTTTCCAACTAGATTGCCAGTATACAGAGCTTGCTAGGTGAAGCCCTTTAGATGTTAGTTAAATCAGCTGGAACGGTTTCTCGTGAGTTTACTTGGAAAAACGTCTTTACATTGGGCTTACTTCATATGGTTAGCTGAGGAAGAGTGTTGCGAAAATACTTTGCTGTGCAAAGCTTGTCTTGATGCTGTTTACCATCAGCCTATAGATTAGGGGATTAATAAACGCCATATTTTGTATTGCTTGGAAAATGGCAACTTGAAGACGGCGTAAATAAACCGTGTGTCCTCCGAATGGATTGTGCCTGTTTCGTCCATAAAATATGTGGTTGCTATGACAAAGGAGTTTACATACAGCTAATCAGATTGACAACTAGACGATATTTTCGAGGGCGACAACACGGTCCCGCATGAAAATATGAAAATGTGTTTAACTGAAAAATAAACCTATTAAAAGCGTTGAAATCACGGAAATTTAATGAAGAGATCTAAGGCAATCGTAGAACAAAAGTCTGCACCACAAAAGACATATTTTTTTAGGGGGCACTACAATAAGAGGGACATACTTTCGCGCTTTCAAGACAAGCGACCAAATAGGTCACACCTGCGTGGGGCCCCAAAAACTAAGATGGCTTAGGATCCCGCGTTCCCTAAATCCGTCCCTGCGCATAACTCCGGGAATAGAATCCAATATTTTGGACGTACGCCGTTGAAAGTGTTCTGAACCGTGAACGTCAGTGTTACCACTTAGAAACAAACCACTGCTCAACTCATTGACTGGTTTAGCCAACTTTAGCCTTTCTTTGCGTAACTTCTGGAAATGACTTTTTTCGAGCAGTGGCGGCAGATAGCTGTTATTGCAGGGATCCGCGCCACGAGCACTTTGCTTTACTGGGATTTTGTCGGTAATCTCTAGATTGGGTTGAGTGGATCCGTTGCTGGACTCGCCTGCGCTGCACTGCCTTAAGATCAAAACCGCAAATTTCCGGAGAATGCAAAGCTTCTTGTTGGCTTTTCACGACTTCTGTTCCGAGCAAGCTCGGCCGCTCTAGCCAATGTTTACATTAAGGTAAAGTTGTAATCTTTGTGACAACGATTTATCCAAGTTACCAACAACGACGCGGTCACAAATCAGTTCTTTCTTAAGTTGTCCAAAATTACAACTTTGGGTAAGAGAACACAGCGACATTACGAATGCGTCCACAGGTGCGCCAGAACGTTTAACCTTTGAGACAAACTTTGCTCGCTCATATAATACATTTTTGCGCACCTTGACATATGCGGCTAACTTTTCTTTAACTACTACTGGTTTCGAGCATTTTCAGCGGCTATATTAAAGACCTGACAACGTCATCAACCCTTTCGTCAAGCAGATAGAACAGAGTCGCCCGCATTGCTTGTTCCTGATACAGAGCAATAATGATACGTTCAAATCGCGTTATCCATCTTTGCCAGATTTTGTGCTTCGAAAAAATTGAAGCAATGTGACGGCAAAAGGTGCAAAGCCACGGTACTTCACCTGATCAAAAGTCTTCGTAACATCCCACTTCTGACACTACGTCGTGTTCGGAGATATTTAGCATATCTGTTGTTACACATACTGTATCTGTTGTTGACGTGCACGCACCAAGCAGATGTCGCTTAACAGATTGATTGATTGACTGTATTGGTGACTTTGACGCTTTCCAACAGTAAAGTTTTGTAGCGCCAGGCCATATTTGTATGATTGACATGCGCAATTGCAGAAACCATAGATACGACAGTACAAAGTCACGGACACAAGGGATAACAACACACGCAAGAGAGTGTTCCCGCAGCTCTTCTGTACATCGCGCGCCAGACAAGAAGGCCACAGTACCACTTTACAAGGTCTTGGCAAGAACCGGCCTGGAGTCGAACTCCGGGCCTACTGCAGCACAATCACTTACTGACCTCTTTTAGTTACACGTTACCAATGCTTGTGCATGGGCACATTCAGGCAATCAAGAAGAAAGGGAAGCATAAGCAATGATAATGAATTATTCGGCGTGTGTGTTGATGACAATGACTTGATGACAAACACTAAAAACGAGACACAACTTTCCTCTCCCTCAATTAAGCTAAAGTTTTGACCAGCCGGATTACTGGTGGTGTGTGCATCTGTTTCGGTGCTGGTAGGTCTGGAGTTCAACTCTCGGCAGGGTCTTTACAAGACGTTGTCCTTCCTACCATGAGCAAGAAAAAGTTTGCTCCATGGTTGAAGGCAATTTTAAAAGTGATGTCGCTTTCGTACGCCATTAGTAGTGCAATCATTAAAAGGTAAACCGCAATTCGTTGCCTGCAGTCAGGGGCGGATTTACCAATAGGCTATGTAGGCTTAAGCTTAGGGCCTCAAGATCCGAGGGGGGCTCCAGAAAACTGTGGTACGCATAGAATCAATTGCCGCTAAATGATCAGTTCGCTAAATATTCGTCAACGTTTGATGTCTTAATTTTAATTAATCATGAATAATTATTCATGAAATCCCGTTTTCTTCACCTAATCAGATTCCGTGTTGATAACGCCAGGGTTTTCCAACGAGTTTCCATGAATCTCAATACGACCGTTGGTCAAGTCGCATGCCAACTATTGTGTCGTCATACCCAAGGAACATTGGTTGTGTCCTGTGTTTGCTGAATCGTACCGATTGTTGCGTGTGAATCAGGCGAAAGTACTTGTGGTTGTTTGTGTTTGAAATGCGCCATATCAAAGCTTAAGGTTGTGCTGCAGATAAGAGCTATGTGTAGGGCTAGCAGCATTATCCTACAATAAAAACATGTTGCTTCTTCTGAGCTTGAGCAATACAGTAGTTTTTTTAGCGTTTCTGTTAGGTAAAGCTCGTGATATTTTTAGATGTTATTTTTTCCATTTCAATGTACTTTCATATTGCTATTGAGTACTTGCATACGTCTGTACTGCTCCCATGCTAAGGAAATCGGAGATCTTAAATGACCTTGAACAGCAAGCACAGTCAGTTTGCCCACTGGCAACCACAGAACTCTAGCCCATCGAGACAAAGAAAAGGAAAACAGCAAGAAATGACAAAAGCGTGTTTGGGTCTGATGTCTGTGGTTCTTAGTTTATCCAATTACGCGGACCCTTATTTCTTAGTTTGACGGTCACTAACTTCTTAGGTGATAGGCAAAGGCGTAACGAGGGGGGGCAAGGGGGGCGCAATTCCCTGGGCGCCGAGTCAATATAGGGGCGCCAAATCACTGCGGGGGAGGTCGCATGGCTGCGGGAGGCGACGAAAAGTCCCAACAATACTTTCTTCAATACAGAACATTTGCTTCCGAAAGATCTGTTTCGAACATGGGGCGCCAAACAACCCACACGAATCGTGAACCCAACATTTGCAGCCATTCCGGTGCGTTTTACCAAACGTATTGTGCTCGTGGTGTGTGATAGATTTTTACAGCCGTAGTAAGCGGGTCGCAACGTGGTCCTCACGTTGAGCTTTAACGTCTTTATGCCGCCACATATATGTGCAGTGTGTTTGTTTTTTTGAGCACAGATAAGAAAAAACAGATGTGCAAACTTATAAAAAACGTAGGCCATGCGTTTTGACAAATATTTAACCGTGACGTTTTCGGTTGGTTTACCTGCAAAAATGAATAATCATGTTCCCGCCAGCCCAGTACGATTTCAACACTTCCGTGTCATAGAACGTTTTCGCGTGGTAAGCAGCAACAAGCGCAGTGATCGTGTGAGGCACTCTAGTAATGACTTAGCATTTTTATTGACTGTACTTTTGGAGCGTCAATATCGTCATTTTCGGATTTTCGCAAATCGATTAAACGCTTTTCGATTTTTTCCTCGTAACAGTGGGAGAGGGACCTCACGCATCAGCTAAATCCGGCCCTGCCTGCAGTCAAAGCTAGACCTACGTATATATACACCGATCTCAGATATGTTAATAGCACGTACTTTTTTTCGGACAAGCCCCTTTATTTGTTTTCAGAAACTGCTCGAATAAACATAATTTCATAATCAACAATGAAGGAAAAACAAAGTTTGCTGCGCTTAAACATTTGTGACGAATAATTACGTCAGAAATGTTCTTTTTCGAGGAAGATAATAAATTTTGTGAATTATCAAGTAATGTGCTTACGACTTTATCATAGAATAATATCCAGCTGTATCGCATATCGGATCTGATATGACGCATTTGTCAAAGTCTGAAAACGCGCAGCAAACCAGATAAACAAGCTAAAAACTATTTTGCCATCACAAGCAAACAAGTTTGTTGATTTCTATTCCAACCTCAATGACAAAGTCTACCATTATGAAGTTTAATGCATATAAATTGGATCTTGGAGGATGCTTCATGCTATTTCAACAAATGCACTTGCGTTATGGAGTTGTCAAAAACCTGTCGAAAGTTGAACCGAACTCACGCAGAAAATGCGTTATGGCTCGCTTTAGCTCCTTCCACGCCACTTAAAGAATTAAGAAGAATCTCAGTAAAACATGGTTGAAAGTCAATTTGTAATTTGACCCTGTAAAATACATTTTCGAAGATAGTGGCAACTCAAAATCCAACATTTTGCTTAGCAAAACCACGGTTACAAAACACAAGATGTTGTTCCCCGTGGTCAAGAACCATAAGGACGTGTAAACCATTTTTTTTCAAAAAAGATTCGTTTGTGTGTACTTTAATAAGAGATGCTTAAAATAAGGATAAACAAGATAAAAGTAGATGATAGAAACTCGATGACCTTATTTCGGCTCTGTTAAGCTTGAGGCTATGACAAGCAATGTGTGGAAACCGAATTTATGTTTCTAATTGCACACTGCGAGAATGTGCAGTCGGCCTGAAGCTTGTAAAAACATAAAACCGTTGCTACGGTTTTTCGATAGCAAAACAGCAAGAAGAAATTAAGAGCTACCCTGAACTCAAACGTAGAGTATGTTATGGCCTTCTCCAGAGGAACCATATAACCAAGGATTGAAATAACAGTTTCAAAGTATCTGTTCAAGAAAAAGATAGCAGTGCTGAAACGTAACCGGACACAGCAAGTGCAAACAACGCGGAAATTCTTCATAAACTGAACCCATTTCTGTTGGCTGTTTGACGGACATACTGCTTTTTCCCAATCCGTTATAAATGCTTGATTTAGATGTAAAGTGAGAGGCGCTGTTTTATTTTCTCGAAAGAGTCACAACAAAACGAAATGAAACCTCTTAGGAGAAAAGTGTCGTCTATTTCAAATCTGTCTATTTCCATTGATTTTCGTAAAATCTTATTTCATTGAAAATGCTGAACAGACTGAAACTGATTTATTTGAGAAACAGTACAGGTCATCAATAAATACTTCGAACACCGAAGTAAAAAGTTGTCGAAAACAAATGCTAATTATTACTTGAACACCACCAATTGTACAGTACACTTTAAAACAACGATGCAGTGCAACATACCAGCAGAGTTAGGAAAGACTAACAAAAAACTGAAAATTAAGTGCATTTCTCATAAATCTAATTGCTTCGGAAAATTTCAGATATCTGCTGACACATAATGGCTAAATGTTTGGTAAAGCATCCAAACCTTTGGCTAGTCATCAAAACCATAGTACTGACCACACTATGTTCTCCAATTAATGAAAAAGTCAAATACATCTCTACGGCTTCACCTCGCCTAAATTCTGTACAATTTATTGTTTTTCCCCCTTAACACTTCCAATACGGATTTTATAGAAACTGATTTAAACGCCATTTTCAACGTTGAAGCACGTTTTCATGAATAAAAAGAGGTCCTTTTTGCAATTTCGGTTCGTTTCTTTGAATTACTGCACATCGGAAGTGGGACAGTTTTGTCCCAACAGTATCTCACAGTTGTTCAGTCAAGCGTAAAACAGTGTAACGGATCAATCTGTGTTACAAGCAGCACCAACTTACCTCTCAATACTGAATTGTCCCATCCGAACTTGATTTCAATACGGGATAAACCAAACCGTATTGGAGAGCTGGTGGCTTGGGACAAAAATAACCCAACAGTATCGAAAGGGTGCCAAGTAGCCTTGAGTTTAAACACAAACGTTTCACCTCAAACATTCTATTTTAATGGCAATGCCTTCTTAAACAGGTTTCAATGTATTCACAGCAATAAAAATCCTTGGCGTTTTGACTTGAAATCTGAACTGAGCTAGCAATTTTACCAGCATGTTACGTATATGAACAGTTTTCCTTAATGTAAAAAACTTGAGACTATATGAATCGTTGACTCGAAAAAAGATTCTGAAAAACTATGATTACAAGCTGTCTGCACTTTTTGACAAACGAGTCGAATAGAATAAGTATGAAATTTTTCTTCAACGTTGGAATTTGAGAGATGTATTAGTAATTACCATCCTATAACGTCGCCAATGGGAATCCGTTATTTTCTATTTAGTGCATTGTGTGCTCCATTTTTACCTGCGGCAGTTAAATGATTTGAGATATTTTGCGCAGTGGAGAAAAACTCAGAGAAGACTCAAAAACTTCGCGTGATTCTTAGCTTAATTACGCTCAAACAAACTTTTGAGCTGTTTTGACCAAAATTTGGCACTCTTCACATAAACTCAGTACCACTCACATACCAGCCCGTGCTGCCTTAGGCAACACAAGAGTCGTTGACTGAAACGTCACAACTACCAGGCAAAATTCAGGACTGCTTATGGAAACCACCTAAACCGCTAGCCTAAAACAAAACGTGGTTAATTTAGTGACTTAAAAACGGAATTTTTTAATCCAAAGCAGTCTGTGAGAGGCAAGCAGTTGCAAACACACCGCCTTGAATTTTGTGCAGGTCGTTAATAAACGACTTTGCCATCTTTTAGTTGTTTGTATATACTGTCGAAGGATCGTATAATCCAAATAGGTCACAAACATTGCAGTTTTGCTGGTGGAAATGGACATATCAGCAGGTTAAAGTTCCATTACATGTTATGATTTATGAGGTAAGAGTGAAAACCAGGTTGTGTCTCCAACTGAACTAACCTTTGCCCTAATAATCAAGTGTCGAAAACTTCAGCCAAAGACTCGAATCGCGCTTTCACAAAAGGCTGTTATACCAACATCGATAACAAGTATTTTTATACATAGTCACTGCTAATACCACATGAGGCATCATGCAAGCTGAAGCACTGAGTGCTATCGGACGTAGCGTTCAATAATTTCACTATAATAACACACTTGATAAAAGCACGATTTATAAGCAACGTCGACCAACTTATAGCAGCCAGGTACGAAAATTTATACATAATTTTGCCATGAAATAACACGAATAACATTTCTCAGGTCTCGTTTTATACTTTTATCAGTAGCTAATTGTTATGCAGTTTGCACCACGATTTAGAGCAGAGGTCTCAAACACGCGGCCCGCGGGCCGCATGCAACCCGCGATGACCTTTTGTGGGGCCCGAGATGCTGTTTGGGAATTTTCAAATAATTAACATTTACGTTGCCAAGTGCCTCGAGAAACGATGCCGCGAAATAATTGAATCAAAGCTGGGTGATACCCCGTGCGGTTTTCGTCCCGGCTGTAGCACTACAGACAAAATCTTCACTCTCCAGAAAATTTTCGAGAAATCTTGGGAGTATGCCAAACACTTCTACGCATGTTTTGTCGACCTCGAGAAAGCATACAACCGGGTTCCTCGTGAAAAGATTTGGGGAGTGTTGCGTGAGTACGATGTTGACGACCGCCTGTTACTGGCCGTCAAGTCGTTGTATTCCTGCTAAGAAATTTGTGTCCGTGTCGGAAGAGTTAAATCACGACCATTCACCGATGGTGTTACACTCCGACGAGGTTGTGTGCTGTCACCACACCTATTCATAATCTGTAGACTAGTGGTTCTTAAGCTTTCTTCTAACATGCCTCCCTTAATTAATCGTCTTTTGTTTCAAGCCACCCTGGCTTTAAATAAGCTGTTAAAACAAATGTATTTATTAGTAAATTAAATATTCAAATTTTCGATGTTGTCGGGCGCGTTCCTAACCGCGTCCCCCCGGTTAAAGAACCACGACTGTAGATAGTCACAGCCGAGTCGACGAGGGTGTCNCAGTTGGGAGCTGCAGGATTTGCCGTTTACTTATTTCGGACAATTTGGTACTGTTTCTCAACAAGGTCTTCAGCATGCACTCGATCGGTTTTCTGCTGCGTGCGACCGAGTCGGAATGAAAATCAGCACCAAAAAGACAGAGGTATTATGTCTCTCTATAAGAAACCCACGGCAGTGAATGCTGCAAGTGAGCGTCAATACACTGCAGCAGGTGGAGAAGTTCAAGCAAGTACCATGGGGTCATGGGCGTCCGCAGAAATTTTTCCAGGGGGGGGCAACGTCGACATTTCGCTTATCCTTTTTCAGGTTGTGAAACATGTAATGCAAATGGACCTTCACAAAACGCTTTACCCTTTCTAGACCACGAAGAAACTTCCCCATGAAAGCACGCGCTCCGTTCGCATATTTTTGAAATTGCATTCAGGTGGAGTTGTATTCGTGTTTGCGAAAAGGTCGTACTTTTCTGTCATCCTTTGCAGCTTTTTCTGAATTGGGGTAGCCTATCATCCAATATCATTATTATTGTGAACTACAGACAACTCAGTCTGAATTGGTCTTGAACTACCCACAACTGCGTTTGCGATGCTCACATTAGTCTGTGCGAGCTGAACCTCAGTTCTCAAAATTTAGTCTGAAACGTTTTCTACACTTTGGCTATCAGAAATGCTTTTTCATTTCATAAACTAGTTAATGTCCATTTTTCGAGCACTTTCTGAACATAAGTTGTAATTTAAAAATAATCAACGGCCAGAACATCAGTAGCGGTGAAAAAACACGANCGTTAGACATTCGAAAAACTCTTTCAAGCAATGAGAAGTAGACCTGTAAGTTGACGACTATGGGANAACTTTCTGTTAGAACACTACGCAGGCTTTAAAAATTGCGCAGATGAATTATGAAAACTCGCCAGAGCAAATACAGCTTTGCACTTGCTCACTCAGAAGTCCGAAATAGGCCTTATGTATATTTGCACAAATTTGCATATATAACAACCCACGCAGTGTATAAAAAGAAGACTGCATAAGCGTAGTTTGATTAAGCCAGTGTGGTCCAACTACAGGTCCGAGGGCTGCATGTGGCCCGCCACAGCATTTTCAGTGGC